>Ga0302274_10000786_pt1 | contig 31822 bp, 22 predicted proteins | sample III_Bog_N2_1_FD_198755 | JGI IMG/M metagenome (GOLD analysis project Ga0302274, IMG submission 198755) | Peat permafrost microbial communities from Stordalen Mire near Abisko, Sweden - III_Bog_N2_1 | ecosystem: Environmental > Terrestrial > Soil > Wetlands > Peat | place: Sweden: Abisko...
CACCTGTCGAGCCTGAAGGTGAACAAGGACGCAGCGCGCGTCGCGGTTGTGTGCGATGTGGACAGCACCATCCTCGCCAAATTCGCGGCCAATGCGGAGAAGGAGTTGGGCTACGCTCCTGCGACGGAGAAGGATTTTCGCAGGATTCTGGAGCGCAAGGATGTAGACGCCATCACCATCGCCACGCCCGACCATTGGCACGCGCCCATGGCCATCGCGGGTCTCGCGGCGGGCAAGCACGTGTATGTCGAGAAACCCTGCAGCCACAACCCCGCGGAGGGCGCTCTGCTGGTGCGCGCCCAGCAGAAATACGGCAAGCTGGCCCAGATGGGAACCCAGCAGCGTTCCTCGTTGCACACCATTGAAGTGGTCGAGAAGATTCACAATGGCCTCATCGGCCGCACCTACGCCGCCCGCTGCTGGTACGCCAACACCCGCAAATCCATCGGCATCGGCAAGGTCATCCCGGTTCCCCCCCAGCTCGACTGGGACCTGTGGCAGGGCCCCGCCCCGCGCCGCGCCTATAAGGACAATCTGCACCCCTACAACTGGCACTGGTTCAAGATCTATGGCACCGGCGAAACGCTCAACAACGGCACCCACGAGGTAGACGTCTGCCGCTGGGCGCTGGACGTGGACTATCCCAATCGCGTCACCGCATCCGGCGGGCGCTATCACTTCAAGGACGATTGGGAGTTTTACGACACCCTGGTGACCAACTACGAGTACGACGACAAGATCCTCTCCTGGGAAGGCAACAGCTGCCAGGGAATGCGCCAGTTCAACCGCGACCGCGGCTCCGTGATTCTGGGAACCGAGGGCTCGGTGATCGTGGATCGCGATGGCTACGAGGTCTATGACTTGAAGGGACGCAAGACCGGCGAAGTGAAAGCCGGTTCCGCCACTTCGTCCGCCGACCTGGTAGGGCGCGACGCCATGACGGATGCGCATTTCGCCAACTTGATCGCCGGCATCCGCACCGGCGAGAAGCTCCGGTCGCCGGTTGCGGTGGGCAATGTCGCCGTGACCATGCTGCAACTTTCCAACATCGCGTGGGAAGTCAAACGCGAACTGAATCTGGACCCCAAAACCGGGCGGATCCTGAACGACCCGCAAGCCATGGCAATGTGGGACCGGGAATACGAAAAGGGATGGGAGCCGAAGATATGAAGAGCACGATCTCACGTCGCAATTTTGTAGGTACAAGCGCCCTGGCGGCGTTGGCCTGCGCCGCATCAAGCACCAGGCCTGCCGCCGCCGCAGGGATTTCGCAGGCACTTATCGGCGAGTCTCCCATTAACCTGGGGCTAGCCAGTTACACCTTTCGCAATTTCAGCCGCACCCAGATGATTGCCTATCTGAAGCAGCTCAAAGTAACTGGCCTGAACACCAAGGATGTGAAGGATCATCTGCCCACGGCGCCCGACGCGGAAGACAAGGCCATCGCCGAGTATGCCGCCGCCGGTATCCACCTCCACGGCGCCGGGGTCATCTATTTTCCCAAGGACGAAGACGACGATATCCGCACCAAGTTCGAGTACTGCAAGCGCGCCGGCATCCCGGTCATCATCGCCGGCGACCCCGCGCCCGGAACGCTTCCGCGCATCGAGAAATTCGTGAAGGAATACGACATCCGCATCGCCATCCACAATCATGGTCCCGAGGACCCGGTGTGGCCCTCGCCGCTGGATGTGCTGAAGTCTCTGAAGGGCATGGACCCGCGCATGGGCTGCTGCATGGACGTGGGGCACGCGGTGCGCGCCGGAGCCGACGTGGTGGAAGCAATTCACATCGCCGGCCCGCGCCTCTACAACGTCCACATAAAGGACCTGACCGACTTCAAGGACAAGGAGAGCCAGGTCGCGGTGGGCGACGGCAAAATGCCGATCCGCGGCATCTTCGAAGCGCTGATGAAGATCAACTACAAGGGATGGGTCGACCTGGAATACGAAGTCCACGGCGACGATCCCATGCCCGGCGTCACCAGCAGCATGGCCTACATGCGCGGCGTTCTGGCGGGCATGGGATACGCCTCGCACAGTTAGACCCTATTCGCACCTGTTGCAGACCCGGCTTTGCAGCTGTTGGAAACCCGGCTTTGAAAGGACACGACTTTAGTCCTTCCATAAGCCGCTGAAAAACTCGAGGGGTTGATATAGCCGACGCGGGTCTGGAGTTTCTAGTTGAGCAGGGCGATCAGCCCGGCCCACAGCGGCGCTTGTATCCCTTGCGCTTAAAAGTACTGGCGGATGTCGGCCGGCCTGAAACTACCGCCCAGTTCGATCAAACCGATAACCTACCCTGCGCCGTTTACATACGGCGGGAAGTTATAGAGTTTGGCCGTCTTTCGCCTCGGCTGGAGGCGCCTTGCGCCGTGCCTTCCGGGCCCCTTCAGGAAGGGCCGCAAAGGGGCAGGGCGAGCCTTTCGCCCGTGAGCCTCTGGGCTGGTTGGCCGCTTGTAGAAACAGGGGGGGAGCCGCGCCAGCCGTATGTTTCGCTTTGCCTCTCGCAGCGGACACTCTTGCGAGACGAGGCATGGTATAGCCCCGAAATCGGCGCAGGAAGACGCGAAGAATTTACGCGATCCAAAGTAGAACGTCGTCAACAACCTGTACCGCGCTGCCCTCCGCAAATTGGAGCCGAAAACTCCAGAACGACTTGAGAACTGCGGATCGCATCAGTCTCCAGCCAGTTGCTCCAGCAGGGTGTCAAAGTCTTCCAGGCGGGTGTAATCGATGATCACCTTGCCGCGGCCGTTGTGGTCTTCGATATGGACCTTGAGCCCGAGCGCGCGTTGCAGGCGCTCCTGCACCTCGCGGACGTTGGGGTCGACGGAAGGCGCGGGCTTGGGTTCCTTCTTGTTGCGCTCGGGGTGCAGCAGGCCCTGGACGTAGCTTTCCGTTTGGCGAACAGAAAGCGAAAGTGCGGCCACTCGCTGCGCCGCCTTTTCGATCTCCTCCGCGTGTTCAAACGCCAGCAGCGCGCGCGCATGGCCAAAGCTCAGCTCACCGGACTCGACACGCCCCTGCACTCCGGCCGGAAGCCGCAGCAGGCGAAGAAAATTTGCCACCGTGGCCCGGTCCTTGCCGGTCCGCACCGCCATCTGCTCCTGGGTCATATGAAATTCGCGGGAGAGCCGTTCAAAGGCACGAGCCTGCTCCATTGGGTTCAGATCGGCGCGTTGCAGGTTTTCGACGATGGTGATCTCCATCGCCTGTTCGTCGGAGACCTGGCGGAGGATGGCCGGAATGGTCTCCTTGCCCGCCAGCTTTGAGGCTTTCCAGCGCCGCTCTCCAGCAATGAGCTGGAAACGGCCGTTGGCCTGCGGGCGCACCAAGATCGGCTGCACCACGCCATTGGCGGTGATGGAGGCGGCCAGCTCGGCGAGCTGTTCTTCATTCACCTGGGTCCGGGTCTGAAAAGGGTTGCGGTCGATCTGGTCCAGGGGGATCTCGCGGGGCTTGCCCCCCTCGTTCTCTGCGGTGGCCGGGGCGGCCGTCGCAGGCTGCACACGCGGAAGAAGTGAATCCAGGCCCTTTCCCAGGGCGCGTCGCTTGTTCTCAGTAGGAGCAATATTCATGGTTTAAAAACCCTCGATCCCGGCCAGTTAGCCGGGGCTTTCAAATCTTGGCTTGCCAGGAGGCTTGCCGGTCGTACGGTATTCTGCGGCACGGCAACGTCAGGAGTAGGGCCAGAAGTGGACTTTGTTCTCGTGCTGACGCACCGGTGCGGGGTTGGCTTGGCGCGGGCTCTTGATCTTGATGTGGTTGCGCTCCAGGTACTCCCCGGCCAACTCGAAATAGGCCTCGGTTCCCCTGGAGCGGGGGTCGTAAAGCGCAACCGGCTTGCCGTGGCTGGGCGCCTCGGCCAGGCGCACGTTGCGCGGAATCACGGTGCGGAAAAGACGATCCTTGAAGTATTCGCGCAGGGTCTCGGTCACCTGCTGGGCAAGATTGGTGCGGTCGTCGTACATGGTCAGCAGGACACCCTCAATGGTGAGCGAGGGATTGAAGGCGGCGCGCACCCGTTCGAGAGTGGAAATCAGCTCGGAGATGCCTTCCAGGGCAAAGTACTCGGCCTGCATGGGAACGATAAGGGTGTCGGCCGCGGCCAGAACGTTCAGGGTAAGCAGGTCGAGGGCTGGCGGACAATCCAGAATGACCAGATCGAAGTTGGGCTGGACCGGAGCAAGCGCCTGGCGGAGCCGGAGAGCGCGATTCTCTGCCGCGGCCAGCTCGATGTTGGCGCCGGTCAGGTTTTTCGATCCCGGCAGGATCGACAGCCGGTCAATTTCAGTGGGCAGGATCACCTGCTCGGCCGGGGACTCGCCCATCAGAACGTCATAGATGGAATGGCGGTTGTCGTCGCGCTGAAAACCGAGGCCGGAGGAGGCATTGGCCTGGGGATCGCAATCGACCAGGAGGATTTTGAGGCCTTCGAGAGCGAGGCAGGCTGAGAGGTTGATGGCTGTGGTGGTTTTGCCGACTCCGCCCTTTTGGTTTACGACGCCGAGTATCTTGCCCATGGCTTTCCAGACTAACGGTTCATGCTGTTTCCATGTTTGAGCTTGCACTGTGGAGAACAGGTCAAAGTTGTGGAAAGCTCGCGGATCGACGTGCGCCAAAAGGGTGCGGAAGCTATTGAAAGGGAAAGAGTTCAGGTAGATCATGATTTCAGGTGCGCAGAGCGCCCGAAAAGGATGGATCGGTGGAAAACTTCCGCAGAAAGGGGAGGGAAATCGGCAATTTTATCTGCCTGTTCCAAATTGGGACTCGTCCCGATTCGGGCTGATTGGGGCAATGTTCCACGTGGAACAATCCAGGTGGAAGCAGGCGAACAACCCCCATTGTTCCACGTGGAACATTACACACTATTTCCAGCCTGGGATTCGGCCGCGAACATCGGAACTGAATCAAACCCATCTCTTGCTTCGGCCGCATCCTCTCGATACGATTGCTAACACCATGATTTCCGCCGACCTGACACTATCCAAGAGACTGGAACTCGCCGAAGCGACCTCCTGCGTTCGCTTCGCAGATGCGCGGGCCCGCCTCTTCCCTGAAAGTGGCGCCTGCTCCACGCAATGCGCCGGCGCTTTCGCCGTTTTCGATGGAATCAGCTCTCCCTGCACGCAGACCTTCTGCCTCGGTCTCCTCGCCCTTCCCACCCCAGCCGATCTCGAGAGCATCGAGCACTTCTTCACTGAACGGCAGGCACCCACGCTCCATGAGATCAGCCCTTTCGCCGGCATCGCCACTCTTGACCTGCTCTGCCAGCGCCATTACCGGCCCGAAGAACTCAGCAGCGTCCTCTACCGGCCTGTCGAACTGTCGACCCCTGCCGTGTCGAGCCATGTCAGCGCCCGAGTAATCCGGTCGGACGAGACAGACCTCTGGAATGACCTCAGCGTTCGCGGCTGGGCGTACGGTCACCCCGAACTCTCCGACTTCCTCAAGGAAGCAGGAGCCATCTCCGCGGCGCGGGAGCAGTGTGTGTGTTTCCTGGCAGAGGTTGACGGCATCCCAGCAGCCGCAGGCGCCCTCTACTTGCATCAGGGGGTGGCCCTCTTCGCCGGCGCTGCGACGGTCCCGGAAATGCGGCGGCGCGGTCTACAAACCGCCCTCCTCGACGCCCGCCTGCGGTACGCCTTCGAGAACGGCTGCGATCTGGCCATGATCGTGGCCTTGCCGGGAAGCGACTCCCAGCGAAACGCCGAGCGCCAGGGCTTCCGAATCGCCTACACACGCACAAAATGGCGCCTGACCAAACAGAATACATACTAATTTTCCACTTTGACCCTTCCAGGGAGTATGCTTGGCGCGCACTCCAAAAGGAAGATGATATGGAAGCCTTGAACGCATTCATCGACCAGACCTCCCAGCCTACAACTTCACAGATCACCGCGGCCTTGGCCGAAAACGCTGAACCTTGGCACCAGTTGATCGATTGGATGGTCACCGAAAAAGGCATCGACGAGCAAGAATGGAAATCGCTCGCACCCCAATACGGATGGTCTCTACGCATGAAATTCAAAAAGCGAACCGTCGTTTACCTTGGTCCGTGCGGCCACTGCTTCCGCGCCAGCTTTGTTCTCGGCGACAGGGCGGTTGCTGCGGCCCGACAGGCTGCCCTGCCAAAGAGTGTCGTGACCGCAATCGATGAGGCTCGGCACTATGCGGAAGGCACAGGGCTGCAACTCATCGTCCGCCGCGGATCCGACCTGCCGGCAATTCAGAAGCTTGTCGAGATCAAGCTGGCAAACTGATCCTCTTGCCGATCGCCGCCACCCGGTCTTCGCCCCCTGCCAGCGGAAGGATCAGCTCCCAGAAGTACTCGCTCCCGGCCGCGGCTTCCAAAGCAGCCAGATCGGCCCTGGTGGTCATCGGCACCAGCCAGCCGCCCGGCCTCACCAGCCTGCTGGCGCCCTTCGTCGCTTCCTGCATCCGATCCACGGCACGAAGCGTGACGCAATCGAATTGCCTCTTCAGCGTCTCCGCCCGCCCGGAATACACTGTCGACGCGATCCCTAGCAGCCGAATAGCTTCCTGCAGGAACGCCGCCTTCTTGCCCTGCGACTCGGCCAGCGTGACCGCGATCTCAGGACGGCAGAGTGCGATGGGAATTCCAGGAAATCCGGCGCCTGACCCAAAGTCGAGCAACGTTGCAATCCCGGAGGGCAAGCACCGGGCACAGGTAATCGACTCGACAAAGTGGCGGGAGAGAATCCCTTCCTCGTCCCGGATGGCCGTCAGATTGACGCGGGCGTTCCAGCGAAGAATAAGCGAAAGATATTCCTCGAAGCGGACACACTGCCCCGCCTCCAACGGCTCCAACCCTGCCGATTCCAATCGAACATTGAGTCGCGCGCCCGCCGTTTCTCCTTCATCCGGCATCATGGCGCGACCGATGCTTCAACCCGCCGCGGCTGCCAAACCACGGCAGCCTCAATGAAGGCTGCGAAAATGGCCCGAGAAAATGCGTTCTGCGTGTAGGTGCGTTCCGGATGCCATTGAACGCCGACGACAAAATGATCGGGCGAGTCCAGTTCCACACCCTCAATCACCCCGTCCGCGGGAGAGACCGCGGTCACCAGCAGATTGTCGCCCGCCACCTGGATGGCCTGGTGATGGCTGGAATTGACCTTCGGGTCCCCCATGCTGCCACTCGAGACCAACTTGGCCAGCCTTGAGCCGGGCTCGATGTGGACCGGGTGGGCCTCAGCCACATCCCGGCCCGGACGGTGATTGACGCAAGTCTTCAAGTCCTGGATCAGGGAGCCATTGCGCCACACATTCAAGGTCTGTACGCCGTGGCAAATGGCCAGGATCGGCTTGTGCAGACTGAAGGCGTCCTGGAGCAGCAACTCATCCGCCGCGGCACGAGCCGGATCCGCCTCCCCGCACTCCGGGATTCTCTCATGGCCAAACCTTTGTGGATCAACATCATAGCGGCTTCCTGGCAGGAGAACTCCCTGCACGCCCGCCAGCAGCCGCGCCACTCGGTCCTGGCGTTCATGCAAGGGGACAATCACCGCAATTGCCCCTGCGGAATGCAGGGCGGCAAGATAAGGCGGAAGCGAACGCTGGTTGTAAGCCGTGTCGCTGCTGGTGGGCTCGGGAATGGCGATGTGTACAGGCATGGAAGCAACAGTGTAATGACAGACGCGGCAAATGCGATAGGGGTTCAGGTTTTACTCAGGAATTAGAGCTCCGCGGGCGCCTCGGCCCCGTTCACAGATTCCCCGCCCTCAGCCACGCGCGGTTGCCGCAGGCCATCAACGGCCGCTCTCAGGCGCGCGGTCAACTCATCGGTCTGGCGCACCGTCATCCCGGTAGTCTCAATCGGCTCTCCCACGCTGAGCGTGAGGTCGGCCGGATAGAAATGATGCGTATGGATCGGCAGCAGATCGTACACACCACTCAACGCCATGGGCACCAGCGGCACCTGGGCGCGAATCGCCAGGTAGGCCGCGCCAGAGAGGAAAGGCCGCATCTCGCCATCGGAGGTCCTGCCGCCTTCCGGGAAGACGAACAGCGGCATTCCCGACCGCAAAGCTTTTGCGCCGGCGCCCAGGCTGGAAAGCGAGGCGCGCGGGTTCGAGGTATCGATCGGGATTTGTCCGGACCTTCCTAAGTACCATCCTATGAACGGAATAGGCCAAAGGTCCTTCTTCGCCAGGATGCGAAATTGCAACGGAATTGAGGCAAAGATCACAGGCGTATCCATGTACGAAGTGTGGTTCGACGCAAAAACCGCCACCGGGTAACGTCTGAGGTTCTCCGCGCCCAGCACCGTGAGCCTGGCCCTCGTAACCCACAGGCAGGCCCGCGCCCACACCCGTGCAATCCGGTGCTGCACATTGCCTCTTTTGTCCACCAGCGAAACCAGCAGCGAGAGTGTTCCACAGATCGCGGTAATCACCGCAAACAGCGGCGTCTGGATCAGATCGGTGCGCCAGCGGTAAATCCACGGCAGGTGATCGGGACGTCTCCTCATTGTCCCACCCCCTCTCCTGCCAGCAGCAGCGGACGCGCCTCGCCCACCAGGTAAACAGAACCCGAAATCACGATCAACCCGGCCGGGAAGCGTTCAACTGCGAGTTGCAGCGCCTCACGCACGGAAGCGCCGCTGATCGACACAGTTCCCAGGGCAACTGCAGCCGCCTCCAGGTCCTGCATCGCGGCCGCCCGTGCGGAGTGAATGGGCGCAAAGATCACCTGGTCGAAAAGAGGAAAGAGAATCTGCGACATCTCCTTCAGCGACTTGTCGCGCAGGCAACTGAAAACCAGCGTCCGCGGCCTTTGCTCATCCGGCAAATCGCTCAGGGACGCGCGCAGCGCCCAGGCGCCGGCCGGGTTGTGGGCCACATCGAGAATCCATTCACGCCCGCAGGCCACAATGCGCTCCAGGCGCCCCGGCCAACGCGTCTCCCGCACCCCTGCAGCAATGGAATCCGCCGTAATCGGGAAGCCATGGCTCGTTGCCAACTCCACAGCCGCGGCAATGGCCAGCGCCACGTTCCTCTGTTGATGCGCCCCAATCAGAGGCGAAGCCACTTCCACCAAAGCGTCAAGAGCTTCCACACCATACGGTCCCACCCGATCCGCACGCATCGACGGCATATAAGCGGCAGCGTTCACAGCGCGCACGCCCAACTCCACCGCGATCTCGCCCAGCACCTGGTTGGCCTCCGCAAGCTGCGGCAATGTAATCAGCGTCCCGCCACGGCGCAGAATCCCCGCCTTTTCCCGGGTAATGGCAGCAACGGTCGGGCCCAGCCACTCCATGTGGTCCAAAGAAATATCGGTAACGATCGAGAGCAGCGGATCGACAATGTTGGTTGCGTCCAGACGTCCGCCCATCCCCACTTCCAGCACCGCCAACTCCACATCCGCCTCGGCAAAATACAAAAACGCCATGGCCGTCAGCGTCTCAAAGAAGCTGGGCAATTGCGGCAGCCGCCCCTCCTCCACCAGTTGCTGTCCTCGATCGTGAACGCGCCAATAAAGCCGGGCAAATGCCTCGTCCCCTATCTCCGCGGAGTTCACGCTGATGCGCTCGTTGGCCCGCGCCAGGTGCGGCGAAGTGTAGAGCCCGGTGCGCACCCCGGAGGCCGACAGAATCGACGCGATCGTCGCTGCCGTCGATCCCTTTCCGTTGGTCCCTGCAATCAAAATCGAACGGAAATGGCACTGCGGGTCTCCCAATGCAGCCATGAGCACTCGCGTCTCCTCCAGCGAAAACTTGCGTCGGGGCTGGCCGGGTCGCGTGTACAACTCCGGCGCTAAGGCGTTCAACTGATCGATGGCTGACTGATAAGACATGGAAAGATCAGTATAGAAGCTGCCTCCGCCGCTAGGTTTCGGACCGCATGGAGTTCGACCAATGATGGGTGCCCCAGGGCTCGATTTTGAGACCTCGGAAGCCTCGGATTCCAAGATGCGAAACCATCCGGCCAGAAACCTGGTTGTGGCGTACGCCTACCCCAGCAGCAGCTCGAGCGCATGGCGGGCGTTTTGCAGGCACTCCCGCGCTTCATCCTCGGAAAGCAGTCCATGATGTACGGCTCTCTTTCCCGTATCGTTGACCAGGTTGGCCACGCGAGGAAAGTCCGCATCGAATCCCGTCTGGTGCAGATTGTTGTTTACTTCGTGCAACAGGTTGCCCAACGTGGCGGCACTCCTATAGCGCGTGCGAACCAACCGCGCCAGCGCGGCCGGCAGCTTCTGCTTGATGGCCTCCTCGAGCACCGAACGGCACATCACCGCGCACGCGGTAAACAAGCCAAAAAAATAGCAGCGCGTAGCTTCGTCCAGGTACCGGTCCGCTTCCTCCGAGCTCCCCGTGGCCACCACGCACTCCCGCAGGTCCGTTGCCCTGCTCACCCCGGGCTGCACCATCCCCAGAAGCTCCAGCGCAAAAGCCGCCCGCAGCAGGTCGTTCTGCTGACTATCCAGGGCACGCTGAATCTCCTGCCAGGCCGGTACGCGCCCGGCGCTTGCAGCCTGCTGTAGACGGGTCAACGAGGTTAGCCGCTGGCGCGCGTGCTCCAGAAACCCCTGCCGCATCTCCTGGGCCAGCTTCCGCCATTCCTTCACAAATCCGTCGGGATTCCGCCGATAACGCCCCCAAAGCTCCTCATAGACCACGCCCGGCAGCACATTCCTCAACAGTTGAAAGCGGCCCGTCCTGGCCAGCTCGGCAATCGACTCGCAAAACTCCCGGCCCGGGGCCTGGTTCGCCGACATCCGCAGCAGCTCCCGCCTCAGATGCTCGATGTCGATGCCCACGGCGCACCCTCCTGATTCCGAGTCTAGGAGACCCGCACGCCTCATCTGCCGGAAAACTCCCGCGCCTCCTCAAGCCCATTCAAAAATGGAACTTGTCGGCAGACAAACCTCTCTCGCGGGAATCCCCGCGTTCCGCCCTCACTTCCCTCCTCAAGCCTTCTCCGCACCTTTCCTCACCCCCCTTGTGCAAACCGTGGAATTCGTTCCCCTGTGCACTTCCGGGTCGTCCCCCCTCCTTTATTCATAGGCATTGGGACGCACTCTTCACATAACCCCTCCGCTTTCCACAGCCCCAAAAGCCCGCCCTGTGCGAATCGTGGGAAACAGGGTACGGCTCCCACCCCGAATTGTCCCTTTATCCAAATGTCCTGAATTGCACAGCCACGTTATGGAAAACAGGACACATCCTTAACCCCCTCTTTCTCAACCACTTCATCCACATTTCCACTTTTCCTTTGTGAACTACGGGTACTACTGTTTTTTTATTTATTCTTTCTGCACAACCGTCCCCGTTGCAGTCCCCGGCTCCATCCCAAAGGCAGTGTCTCTCACTCGTCCGGTCGTCCAACCGCAAAAACTCGCCCGGCCAGAAATCTCGAACCTTTCGACATCGCAAAAAATATTCCTCTGGAATCGCCGCAACCCCTCTCACCGGCTCCAGCCAAGAAAATCTATTCAATTTCCGCGCCGGCCAGAAAGGCCTAAATACGCTCCCTGTGCAGGACAGGGTCGTTGCAGCTCCTCTATTCATAGGGCTCGGGACGCGCTCTTCACATAACATCTGCGCTTTCCACAGCCTGTTCTCCCTGCCCTGTGGGAATGGCGGGAAAGCAGGTCCCCAACCCACCTCCGTTTGTCCCCTTATCCAAATGTCCTGAATTGCACAGCCACGTTATGGAAAACAAGACACATCCTTAACCAACTCTTTTTAAACATCTTCACCTGTATTTCCACTTTTCCTTCGTGTACTACGGGTACTACTGCTTTTTTACTTATCCTTTCTACACAAACCATAACCGTCGCCCCTCCGCATCCCCACCTGGCTCAGCCTCCGTTTTCCTCGCGCCGCGGCGTCAGTTTCTGCGTGAAATTCCACCCCGCGCAGTTAGGGCCCCGGAATCCAGAGAAGCACCCCTGTTTTCCACCCTCACGGCCGCGTCAAGGTGAATACAATTAAAAACAAGAAAAGACAGTGTCTTCCGCGCGGCCACAATGTGTTGTACAGTGTGGCCAGCGTGGAAAATGCAACCAGCGGTTTTTCTTGAGAAGACCGAAAACGAGGGTGGGTCCATGTCGATCGTCGAAACTGAAATCGAGAAGCCGGCCGTACAGGGGGCAGCGATGGAAATTACCGTAAGCCGCCAGGATTTGGTGAAGGAGCTCACCGCCACGCAAAGCGTGGTCGAGCGCAAGACCACCATTCCAATTCTCTCGAACTTCCTCATTGAAGCCGATGGCGAGAGCCTGTCCATTACCGCAACCGATCTTGACCAGGCCATCCGCACCAGCGCCCCGGCCAAGGTCAAGAAGCCGGGCGCCTGCACCATCCCCGCGCGCAAGCTCTACGACTACATCAAGCTGCTCCCCGACGGAGATATTTCCATCAAGCTGCTGGATAACCACTGGGTCCAGATCCGCAGCGGCCGCTCCAACACCAAGATGGTCGGCATGGCCCGCGCCAACTATCCACAGGTCCCCGAGTTTCCAGCCCTGGCGGTGACTTCCATCCCGGCGGCGGTGCTGAAGACGCTCATCGCGCGCACCATCTTCGCCATCTCGAATGAGGAATCGCGCTACACCCTGAACGGCGCCCTGCTGGTCATCAAGGCCGAGTCACTGGCCATGGTCGCCACCGACGGCCACCGCCTCTCTTTCGTTGAAAAGCCCAACGAGGTTCTCGAGGGCATCAGCGGCGAAAAGCGCGTTCTTATCCCGCGCAAGGCCCTCCAGGAGCTGCAGCAATTGCTCGCCAATAGCGAAGCCGAGAAGGTGGAGTTCGCCGACGACGAGCACACCCTCTTCTTCCGCGTCGGCCATCGCACCCTCAGCACCAGGCGCCTCTCCGGCCAGTTCCCCAACTTCGAGGCGGTCATGCCCCGCGACAACACTAAGTTCGCCGTGGTGCGGTCCAGTGAGCTGTCGTCGGCCATTCAGCGCGTGGCTCAGTTCGCCGACGAGCGCTCCGGCGCCATCCGCATGAGGCTCGAAAGCAACGAGCTCAAAATCAGCGCCAACTCCACCGAGTCCGGCGAGAGCGAAGACACCATCGACACCCCCTACGCCAGCGATCCCATCGTGGTGGGCTTCAACTCCGGCTACATCCTCGACTTTCTCAAGGCCCTGGACAATCAGGGCGAGGTTCGCCTGGAATTCAAAGACACCCAGTCCGCCGGCCAGATGCGCCCCGAAGACCCCGACGCCGAGTACAAGTACCGCTACGTGTTGATGCCCATGCGCATCTGACGAAGCGCGCAGTGTGAGCCGCGCAGAGTGCGTGGCGACAAGGACAGCAGCGGCCCGGCAGCAATGCCGGGCCGTTCTTGCTTGGACGACGAGTCTGGATTGGGCGTATTGGAGCGAAAAACCGGGTGTTTTGGGTTAAAATCGGGCACTTCTGTTTACTCATTAGACAATGGACAGATAAATTAACTTGCTCATTTATAACGACTTATATAGAGTTTGGCATGCAAAATGCGCTGGAAACAGATAGGGGGTGGGTTTTTTCCCTTCGGAGCGGCCTGCTTCGTGGCCAAAAGCCGGGGCCGCGCCGCATATTTTTATTTTGCGCCCGTTGAGGGAAATGATCTGCAACCACCTACCACCCGCGGTGGGACCACCTGCCACCTGAGGTGGGGCCAACTGCCTTCGGCCGGTCCGCGCCAGAAAGAAGGCGCGGGATGGGAGTTGGCGGGATACATGGCGCCGGATGGGTCGAAGCTCATGGTTTCCCACCCTATCCGCAACCCCCTGGACACGGTGAATCTGATTCAGCTCGGGGGAGCTTCCGCGCCCCAGGCAAAAGCAGAGGCCGCGGCAGATTGCCGCGGCCTTTGCCAACTGAAGAACCAAGATTGAAAGTTTAGAAGTCGTAGCGCAGGCTCAACTGCGTCACGCGGGGGCCGGCGTCGCTGATCGACTTACCGTACTCCGAGCTGTTGGCATCAATCACCGGGTTGTTGAAGTTGGTGTGATTGAAGATGTTGAAGAAGTTGCCCGAGAAGGTGAATCCCTGGTGCTCAAAGGTCTGGAATCTCTTGCTCACGCCGAGATCCAGGTTCTTCGCAGCAGGTCCGGTGATGCTGCCTCTCTCCGCTGGCGGGTCGCACCACAGCTTGCCGGCAGGGCAGGTGTACTGTCCAAAGTAGTCGCCAGTGCTCATCGGCTTCAGGTAAGCGGTGGCCGGGCTGGAGTCGTGGGTAATGGCATTCTTCACAGAGCCCGTTCCCATGTAGACGGTGCGATCGACGCCCGTGCGGCCATCCTTGATGGGGTTGTAGCTGCCGCTGCTGCTGTAGGGGGTCATGGGGGTTCCACTCCGCAACTCGATGATCGGGGAAATCGACCAGCCGCCCAGCAGCAGGTTCTTCTTCTTCCACTGCTCCTGGTAGTTGAGAGTGACCACCACGTTGTGCTTCATGTCAAAGTCGGCCGGACCGTAGTCGTAGGTCGGATAGTTGTAGGAGTCGATGGGTCCGGTGCCGGCAGTGTTGCTGCGCTGCGTGAAGATGTCGCTGACCTGGTCCAGGGCCTTCGCGTAGGTGTAGTTGGCCATGAACTGCAGGCCGTTCGAGTAGCCCTTGCGCAGGCTGGTCTGGAAGCCGTTGTAATTCGAGCTGAATCCGTTGGAGCTGAAAACGGTGTTAATGTGGGCGGTCGTGAATCCATTTGGATAGCCAGCCGCTCCGCAAGCCGAAGTCGCGCCATACGATCCCGGGGGGCACGCGGTGCGGCCAGGGTAATCGTTGATGTTGTTCAGGCCGACCAGTTTCCGTCCCAGGGTACCGATATAGTCGGCCTCCCAGACGTAGCCGCTGTGAATCTGGTACTCAAAGCCGAAGTTGTCCTGCTCGTAGTACGCGTTCATCAGCCTCTGATCCACGTGACGCGGAACCGGCTTGCCGCCGTAGCCCTGGAAGAGCGAGTTGGCAGTGAACGGAACCTGGTAGAGCCCCGGCTGCAACAGAGCGCCGGCGGGAACGGCAGTGCCGTAGCCGATGCTGTTGTCAGAGTACTTCGGGTAGTTGAAGCGGATGTTCTCGTACGCGTTGTTGTAGAGGCGATCGTATCCGATGCCGAAGCCGCCGCGGATGGCCAGCTTGCCCTTGCCGGTTACGTCATAGGAGAAGCCGATGTGCGGCGAGAAGCTCTTGTAATCCTTGTGCCAGATGTCCTGGTTCACCTGTTTGAAGTTTGCGCCCTGCAGGGCGCCAGCCAGGGGAACCTGCGGCAGGAAGGGGTTGCCGTTCGCGGTCGGAACGCCAAAGGAGCCAAAATAGACGTTGGAGTCGTAGCCCGCTTCAAAGTTGTGCGGCGGTCCAAAGTAATCCCAGCGTACGCCCAGGTTCAGGGTCAACTGCTGGTTCACCTTCCAGTCATCCTGGAGGTAGGTGGCAAACTCCTTGGCGCGGTAGCCGCGATAGAAGTCGGGCATGGTGTTGTCGGTCTGGTCCCATGCGGCGGAAGCAGAATAGAGTGATCCATACTGTGCGCCATAAGGATAGCCGCCATTTTTCACGGCGAAGGCTTCGAACTGGTCATAGAGCGTGGCGTCCGTCAGCATGTTCTCCACGTCCCAAACTCCGAGCGACCCATTCTTGTCGGCATCGAAGCTGGAGCCGTTGCGGGTACGGATGAACTGGATGCCGGCCTTGATGGAGTGGTGAGCCGCCGTCTTGGTAATCGAGTCCTGGTAGAGGAACTCGTTCTCCGTGAAGTATTGTGGAATGTTGTCTGCTGCGCCAAAACCCTCGTACAAGGAATCGGCGGAATAAATCTCTGGGACGCCGGCCGTGCCGGGCTCGTCGAAATTGCTCACGTGGCGCAGGTAGCCGGCGCGGAACACGTTGAGCAGGCTGGGTGAAAGGGTATGCGTCCAGGTGGCGCTGAAGTTCTGCGCGCCGCCAATGTTTTCTCCCGGAGGTCCAAAGGAACTGGTGCCGGCCTCGTCGGAGTTGGTGTCGGTGTAGAGATCGGCCAGATAGGCAAAGCTCAACTGGTCTTTTTCGGTAAGCTTGTGATCCAGCTTGAGGCTGCCGCGGTTCTGATTGAGTGCGTCAGAAATGGGCTTGGTCACGGTCGCATACACGTTCACGGGGTATTGAATGTTGCCGCCGGTGTAAAGTCCGGCAGCCTGGTTGGTGCCGTTCGCCGTCCCCAAGGGGAAGGCCGACGGTTCTGCTTTTAGCAATCCCTGGAAGATGGGGCCGAGTCCGGAGGCCATGGAGAGTGCGCCAGGGCAGGTTGTCCCAAGCAATGCGGGGCAAATTCCAATCTGAGGCAAAGGCGTGGTGCTCGGATCCTGGAGGACCGTGCCTTCCTGGAATTTCTCGAAGTTGCCGCTGCTCACAAAGTTCAGGAAGTCCTGCGTGGTGGTCACGCCCGTCGTCGGCGTGGTCTGGCGCTTGCGGTGCAACTCAACCGTTGCGAAAAAGAAGGTCTTGTTCTTGTAGATCGGTCCGCCTACGGAGCCGCCAAACTGGTTGCGCACCAGGTGATCCTGGACGCCCGCCTGTTTGCTGAAGAAATCGTCGGCTGCCAGCTTCTGTACGCGGTTGTACTCGAACAGGGAACCATGCCAGGTCTTGCTGCCGCTCTTCAACACCGTGTCCGTCGCGAATCCGCCCGCGCGGCCATATTCGGCCGGCACGTTGTGCGAGATCACGCGGTATTCCTCAATGGCGTCGGGGGAAATGGTGGTCACTGCGCCGCCGCCGCCCACGGCGCTGGAGCCGCCCTGACCCTGATCGTTGTTGTCCATGCCGTCAACCAGGAAGTTGCCGGTTCCGGTGCGGGCGCCGTCAACTGCTGCGCCGCGGCCCGTGCCGCTGTCCGGCGTTGCGCCGGCTGTCAGCGTCACGAAAGCGTTCTGGGTGCGGTCTTCAAGGGGCGAACTCTGCCAGATCTCGGAATCGATCAACTCCGAGATGGCCGCCGTCTCGGTCTGCACCTGCTCCACGTTCTGGCTCGCCGTCACTTCCACGGTATCCACCGCGGCGCCGATCGTCAGCGGGATGTCCACGGTGATGACCGTGCCGACGCTAGTGGAGATGTTTTTCTCTTCGGCGGTCTTGAATCCGGCTGCCGCAACCTTCAGAGAATATCCGCCCGTCACTTCAAGAGCGAAGAACCGATACGTCCCGTTGCCGCTGGTGACCACGGAGCGCTCAAATCCAGTGCCCTTGTTGATCAGGGTGACAGTAGCGCCCGGAACCACGGCGTGCGTGGAGTCTGTGACGACTCCGCTTAGAGTTCCAAGGCCCGCCTGGGCCAGGGCGGAATGGGGGGCCAAAGTGCCAACGACCAAACCAACGCTCATGGTTGCGCCGAGAATGAATGCTCTTAAATGCTTCGCTCGAGGGATCATGCGTCTTTCCTTCCGAAAGGTTGAAAAGTTAAGAGACTCCCTGGTGTCAGGGCTTTACCGAACAAAATGCAGTTTGCACAGGTACGTTCCTGCACCGTCTGGGGGAAAATTACAAATGTTCAAAAATGCATTCACATTTTGAACAATCTTAAAGCAATTTCCGTGCCAAACGAGGGATGGGGAAATAATGCCAGGTATGTCAATGACTTAAAGTGTGTTGGACCGTTTCTTGGTTATAAATTGCACTAGAAATGCAGCACATGAACGTTTCACCTACCCCTCTTCTCTATGGAAAAGCGGATATAAATATACATTTACGTAATTCTGTAGACGCCTCCTACCCAGCCAACAGGAAACAAGCAGGAAAACCTCTGTTATTTCCCAGGCTCAGACGCGCAGAAAATCCAACGCACGAACCAGATACGGCTTCAGTTCCCGGCGGGGCACCACGGCATCCAGAAAGCCCTTTTCCAGCAGAAATTCCGAGCGCTGGAAGCCCTCGGGAAGCTTCTGGCGGATGGTCTGCTCAATCACGCGGGGGCCGGCAAATCCGATCAGGGCGCCTGGCTCGGCGATGTTCAGGTCCCCGAGCATGGCAAAGCTCGCGGTGACGCCTCCGGTGGTGGGGTCGGTGAGCACGCAGATGTAGGGCACCTTGGCGTCATCCAACTGGGCCAGCGCGGTAGAGATTTTCGCCATCTGCATCAGGCTCACAACGCCTTCCATCATGCGCGCCCCGCCCGAGGCGGCTACGACAATCAGCGGCTTGCGCCCCATCCGCGCTCGGTCCACGGCGCGCGCAATCGTCTCGCCCACCACGGCTCCCATTGAGCCGCCGATAAAGCCATACTCCATGGCGCTGAGCACCACCGAATGGGGACCGAGCTGCCCGACTGCGTTCAGAATGGCATCGTCCAGGCCGGTCTGTTCCCGTGCTTTGCGCAGGCGCGCCTTGTACGGCTTCACATCGGTAAAGTTCAAGGGGTCGGTGGAGCGCAGCCCGCCGTCCACCAACTCATAGCCGGGCTCCAGCAGCAGGTCGATGCGCTGCCGGGCGCCAATCTTGAAGTGGTGCTGGCACTTGGGGCAAACGTTAAGGTTGGCCTCAATCTCCGCCTTCCAGACCACCGCGCGGCAGCCCACGCACTTTGTCCACAGGCCTTCGGTGCGCACCGTATGGCCAGCCTCGTCCGCTGAGGTTTCGGGGCTGGAGCCAGCTTCATACTCGCCATTTTCACGCTTGAACCAGGACATGGGAACTCTCTCTCAAATCAGCGGATCGGATTCTGTGCCGCGCGCTCGGGAACCACAGGCGACACCTTGCTTTCGGGTTGGCGCCGCACTCAGTATTCTATGCCGCGCTGGGCCAAAATGCCCTTCTGGTACGCATGTTTCACCTCCCGCATTTCGGTCACGGTGTCGGCCAATTCCACCAGCAAAGGGTGGGCGTTGCGCCCGGTCAGGATCACGTGCACCATCTCCGGCCGGCCGCGCAGAGCCTCCGCCACCACCGCCGGATCCAGCATCCCGTAGCCGATGGCGTAGTTGATCTCGTCGAGGATCACCATGTCCCACTCGCCGCAGTAGATGGCCTCGCGCGCCTCCGCCCAGGCTGCCTCCACCAGGCGAATGTCCTCCGGATCGGTCTCCGCGCCGCCTACCTTCACAAAGCCGCGGCCCATCTGCTTGAGCACGAAGTTCTGGCCAAAAAACTCCACGGCATCCAGTTCGCCATAGTGCCAGGAGCCTTTCAAAAACTGCAGCATGAGGACCCGCATACCGTTGCCCACGGCGCGAAGAGCCGTGCCCATGGCGGCGGTGGTCTTGCCCTTGCCCGGCCCGGTGTTGATCAGAATCAGTCCTCGACGCGATTCGGTCATTCCGTTCTTCAGCCCTCAGCAATCAGCTGTCAGCGATCAGCCGCCAGCGGTCAGCGCACAAAGCCACTTCAGCCAGGGAACTGCCAGCTGCCAGCTGATAGCTGATTGCTGACAGCTGCTAAACGTGTCCCCCGTGGTACGGGTGGCCCGTCAAGATTGTAAATGCGCGGTAGAGTTGCTCGGCCACCACCAGTCGCGCCAGGGCGTGGGCCATCGTCATCTGTCCAAGCGAAAGCAGCAGATGGGCCCGTCCGCGGGCCTCCTCCGACCATCCGCTGGCCGGGCCAATCGCGAAAACGATGCTTTGTGCCCCCTGGTCGCGCCGCGCTCCCAGCCAAGCGGCAAAGGCTTCCGAGGTCATCTGTTTGCCGCGACTATCCATCAGTACCGCCAGCGCAGCCGTCCGGCCATCCTGCCGGCCCAGCCACTCGAAGAGCGCATCCTCGGTACGGAACGCCTCTGCCTTGCAACGGGCAAAGGCTGAGCAGCGCCCCAGATAAACCGCCGTGAGCGAGTCGATTTCGTCCTTCGAGTTGGGGCGCGCACCGACGTAGGCGAGAGTCAGGTTCATGGGGAGGAGAATACCCCAACCGGGGGTCGCTGGTCTTCTTCCGGTTCCTGCCTTCCGGAAAAAGCGAACAACTGCCAGTTTTTGGAATCTTTGTTCAAGAGTATCCGTATTTTCATATTTAGCTGCGGATCGCACCTAGGGGCTGCCCTATTTATATATTTTATTTTCAACGGTTTAATAATATTTCATGCTATTTGATTAGAATGGCACTCCTCATGCATACCCACTAAGCCAAGTCGCTCCCCGTTTATGGATTCCATGCAGCACGATGCGATCCGGCGACAGGATCGCATCTCTTCTCCTTTTTCTTTTTATTTGACGCCTGAAGTCGGTCTGTCCATCAGCTGCGGCTCGGTGTACCCCCAGCACGGAAGGTCCGAAGCGGCAAAAGAGGATCGCGAGGTTCCCTCAGAAGGAGACTCCGGTCGCATTGACCTTAGGGGGATTGCAAGCGATTGGCGTAGCTAGGCGGCTTGCCGCCGGCTGCCAATCCGCGGGGTCGTACTCTCTTTCAGGTCCACTCACAATTCTGAGGCAAGCGCCCTTAAGGCCAAACCACCAAACTATCAACCTAGCGATGGAGGGGGATAAGCTTTGAAGACACTTTGGCGGTACGTTACAGCAATGATCGCGGTGGTCCTTTTGTCCGGCCTGGTCGTCACGGCGCAGGTGGATCAGGGCCAGATTGCGGGAACCGTTGTCGATCAGTCCGGGGCGGTGATCGCCGGCGCGAGCGTCACGGTCAAGAATCTTGACACGAATGCCGAGCGCACTACACGCAGCTCCCCGACCGGTGCCTTCAATGTGCCCGGCCTTCCGGCAGCCACTTATCTGGTCACGGTGAACTCCGGCAACTTCAAGCCTTTCAGCTCCAAAGTGGAAGTCACCGTGGGCGGGATCATCACGATTAACGCCAAGCTCTCCGTCAGCAGCAGCACGGTAGAAGTGCAAGTGGTGGCCGAGGGCGGCGTTCAAGTAAACACGCAGACCCAGGAGCTCTCCCAGGTCGTCGACACGCAGCAGTTGTCCCTGTTGCCCAGTCTCACCCGCAACCCCTACGACTTCGTGGCACTTTCGGGCAACGTCTCCAGCGGGGACAGTACTGGCAATAGTTCCAACAGCGGCCAGAACCTGACCAGCCGCGGGGTGGGATTCGCAATCAACGGCCAGCGTGAGTCCGGCACCGAGATCCTCCTCGATGGTGTTGAGAACGTGGCCATCTTCGGCGTATCGGTCGGCCAAAACGTTCCCGTCGATTCCGTGCAGGAATATAGCGTGATCACCAACAATTTCTCTTCTGAATATGGCCGCGCGTCCGGTGGCGTCGTGAACGTGACCACAAAGGCCGGAACCAACAAGATCCACGGTTCGGCGTGGGAGTTCAACCGCCTCTCCGCCTATACCGCCAACACCTACGGCAACGACGCCAACGGTGTTCCCAAGGGCACCTATACCCGCAACCAGTTTGGCTATGCGGCCGGCGGCCCCATCCGCAAGAACAAGCTCTTCATCTTTGAGAGCACGGAATGGACGCGCGTACGTTCGAGTGCGACTGAGACCGAGGAGATCTTCGATCCCTCGTTCATCGCTCTCATGCCATCCAACATCCAGTCTTATTACGGCAGCTACGGGTCCACTACACTCAAGTCGGCCGGGACAGCCTCCACGGTGGGACAGATTGTAAGCAGGTGCGCTTTTGGTTCGGCATCCACAACAAGTTGCGCGAACCCGACGCCGTTTCCCCTGGTCAATGGCACAACAGCTCTCCCGTCATCGCAGCCGGTCTTCGACACTGTCAACTTCAACACCCCCTTCGATGCGGGCGGCGGTGTCCCTGAGAACCAGTACACGCTGGTAGGCCGCCTCGACTACAATCCCACGGACAAGACCTCAATGTACTTCCGTGGCGGCCGCGAGTACCAAGACCAGTTCCCGGGCTCGGCAGCCTACAGCGCCTATCCGCAATACGATGTGGGCACCCTCTACCTCAACCAGAGCTACCTCTATAACATCGAGCACACCTTCAGCCCGAAGCTGCTGCTGGCGACCAAGGTGAGCTACACCCGCTATAACAACAACACCGCCTTTGACACGTCGCTCACCAACACCCCGAGCCTGATGTTTGTTTCGCCCACCGATGCGTATACGGGCCAGGTTATCCAGATGCCCGGACTCGAGAACTCCAGTGTCCCTGGGGAGGGCGGCGTGCCGGTCGGCGGACCGCAGAACACCGTCCAGATCGAACCCGATCTGAGCTGGACCAAGGGCCAGCACTCCATGCGCTTCGGCTTCCTGGGCACCTACATCCAGTTGGATTATGCTTACGGCGCATACGCCCAGGCCGTGGAACAACTTGGCGCAACCTTTGCCGGGAGCATGCAAGACATGGTAAACAGCGCTGGTAACCCCAACGGCGCACCGCTGGTTTCCTTCCAGGCCCGTGTCGATCCGCAGGGCAAGCTTCCTTGCTCGGCCGATACCTCGACCACAGACGGCAACTTCGGCAGCACGCTGGATAATTCGTCATGCGCAGTTCAGACTCCGGTTACGGCGGCTAACTACGCTCGCAGCTACCGCTACAAGGATTGGGCGTTTTATGGGCAGGACAGCTATAGGGTGACACCGAAACTGACCCTCAACTATGGCCTTCGTTACGAGCACTACGGCGTGCAGCACAACAACAAGCCGGGGCTGGATTCCAATTTCTACTTCGGCTCAGGCTCCAGCCTCGAGCAGCAGGTTCGCTCTGGAAATGTCTTTTTGACCCAAAAGAGCCCCATCGGCGAGTTCTGGAAGCCCCGTTGGGGAACCTTCGATCCACGGGTTGGATTTGCCTATGACGTTTTCGGCAACGGCAGCGATAGTGTCCGTGGCGGGTTCGGCATCAGCTACGAACGCAACTTTGGCAATGTCACCTTCAACGCCAGCTTCAACCCTCCGGCCAGCGCTGTGATCAGCGACTCCTGCAGCACGGCGGATGCGTCCTGCATAGCAACGGTGACCAACAATAACCTCGGTCCGCTGGGCGTATCCAACGGTGTGCAGTACCTGCCTCCGGTGGAACTGCGCCACATGGATCAAAACATCCAAGTTGCGCAGACCCAGTTCTGGAGCTTGTCCGTTCAACACCAGATATCGCTGGGTACGGTTGTTGAGATCGGTTACAGCGGCGCAAAGGCTGACCATCTCTACGATCTGGCGAACGTCAATCAGGTTGGCGCCGGTCAGGTTTACCTGGGCGACCCGGTGGTCCAGAGCAACGTCAACTGCGCCAACTCCGGAATCACGAACCTGAACACCGGCGTAGCTGAGTGCCTCACTCGTCCCAACGCACAATATACAAACGTCAACATGCGCGGCAGTGCGGCGGCTAGCAGTTACAACGCCTTGAATCTAAGGTTCCAAACGCAAGACCTGCACCATAGCGGCATGAGTCTCTCGGCAAACTACACCTGGGGGCATTCGCTCGACGATCTCAGCTCGACCTTCGGCGACAGCCTGCAGGGCGGCTCCGGATATGTGGGCTCGCTCGGCTACACCTCGCTGCTCGATCCAGGTCTCGATTGGGGTAGCTCCGACTTTGACATTCGCCAGCGCCTCTCCATCGCTCCCATCTGGCAGACCCCCTGGTTCAAACACAGCGGCGCAATGGTTGAGCGCCAGGCTTTGGGCGGATGGTCGCTTTCCGGTATCTACACAGCGCGCGGCGGCGTCCCCTTCTCAGTGTTTGACTACACCTTCGACGAAACCTTCTACACCGTGCCGCGTCTGGAACCGGCAACACCGTTTTCCAGCCACAGCGTGGCGAAGAGTCCAAAGCCTTCCGGACAACCAAACCTGTTCTACGGCCTGGCCATCCCCGCCACCAAGGCAACGGTTCCTTACAGCAACACGCTTGGGATCTCCGACTTCGGACCGTTCCCGAACGACATGATGCGCCGCAACTCACTCCGCGGCCCGGGCGCATGGAACATCGACGCTGCACTGCACAAGACTTTCCCGATCCGTGAGCGTCTTGGCCTGGAGTTTGGCGCCGAGGGAATCAATGTATTAAACCACCACAACTACTACGTGAACACGACAACCCTGAGCGGCCCCGGTGGCTTTGTCGAGGAAGAGCGCGGCGGTCTGGGTTCCACGGCCACGGGCGGCAACCACGACGAACGCCGGTTCGGCCAGTTCTCGCTCAAGCTGGACTTCTAAGCGGACCGGTATAGCGGTTCTTCGATCGGGGGAGCCTTCGGGCTCCCCCTTTTTCTGGTACGCCGGCTCCCTTCATCGGACCGGGTTCGCCGCTGCCTGCGGAGGTAGAAAGCGAACAAGGATTCTGCCGCCCGCCCGACTCCGGCCAAGGGGTCCAGGAAGTACCCAAAAATCAGAGGTGGTGCCAGTTTTTGGAATTTTCGCAAAAACTCCTACGTATTTTCATATTTACTCTCTCCCTAGCCCATCGGCTCTGATGGTGCAAACCGTTTGTAGTCAATGCAATGCATAAATGTTTGCGTTTTCTTGCAAGATGGCAACCCTCTTGCAAGCTAGATCAGACAAGTCAATACACACCCTTGCGATTGGTCTCCGTTGGGATGCGTTCCGGACGAAGAATCCACGTCTCGTCTCTTCTTTCTTTCTTGATGCTTTAGGTCATTCAGTCTTTCCACTGCGGATCGGGCGCACCCCCCTACCGAGACGCTGAAGCATAAATGGCGAACCGGAAAGATCCAGACAGGACTTCCGGCTCCCACCAATATTTTGGAGGAAGTCAATGCGATCTGTCCGCTTTCAAGCCTGGTCCGTTGTTCTAGGGCTCGCGCTTGCTTTCATGGTCTCCCCATCCCTCTTGCAGCAGGTAGCCTTCGCACAGGCTACAAATGCTGCCGGTGCGATTCAGGGAACGGTCACTGATCCGTCAGGTGCGCTCGTGGCAAGCGCCAAAGTATCGATCAAGGAGCCGGATACTGGATTCCAGAAAGTCCTAACCACATCCAGCGCCGGCATCTACGTGGCTGGAACGCTGGCTCCCGGCAGGTATCTGGTGCGCGTTGACGCCGCCGGATTCTCCACCTCGACCCGGCAGGTGATCGTCCAGGTTGGCGAGTCGGCCAACGGCGACATCAAGCTCGGTCTTCAGGGCACGGTGACGGAAGTCAAGGTGGAAGACACCGCCGTCCAGGTCGACCCGACCAGCTCCTCGGTCGAGGGCGTGCTGAACCGCCAGGAAATCGAGTCCCTGCCCTTGAACGGCAGAAACTTCCTCGACATGGCCCAGCTCCAACCCGGCGTGCAGATTCAGGATGGAACCAGTTTCGATCCCACCAAGAACGGCTACTCCAGCATCTCCTTCGGCGGTCGCTTTGGCCGCACCGCGCGCATCACGCTGGATGGCGTCGACATCTCCGACGAAAACGTGGGAACGACCACCCAGAACATCTCCGAAGATGGCATTCAGGAGTTTCAGATTGCCGAGTCCAGCCTCGACATCTCCACCTCGCTGACCTCCTCCGGATCGGTCAACATCGTCACCCGTTCGGGATCCAACAAGCTTCATGGCGACGGTTTCTATAACTTCCGCGACCAGCGCGCCGGCAATGCGGAGCCGACCGGCTACATCGCCATTCCCGGCGTTGACTCGGACTACCTCCAGCGCAACAACATGGGCGGCGCGGCCGGCGGTCCCATCGTGCGCGACAAACTCTTCGTCTTTGGCCAGTATGAGTACTTCCGCCAGAACGTCTTCAACCCGGTCACCTTCGGTGGCCCAGTGGCCAGCGCTGACGGCGGCTATCCCGTCAAGTTCCATGAAACGCTGACCTCGGGTCGCGTCGACTGGAACGGGCCTCACGGCGTTCGCGCCTTCGTCGGCCTGGCCTACAACAACAACAGCGACGTGGCGGCATTCGGTGGATCCAACTATTCGCCTTTCCTCAATCGGGACAACACCCCCGGCTATCGCGGCGGCCTCGACTTCGCGGGCGGCAACTTCACCCACAGCTTCCGCGGCGGCTACTTCAAGTTCGTCAATCACATCGCCGACGCCACCACCGGCTCCGGAATCTACAACCTCACCCCCGGAATCAATCTGACCATTCCGGCATTCGGCTTCTCGACGGGCGCCAACCTCCTCGCTCCTCAGGCCACGGTTCAGACCAACAAGCAGATCAAGTACGACGGTAGCTGGGTCAAGGGGCGTCATACCCTCCGCTACGGCGGCGGCATGAACTGGCTCCTGGGCGGCGGCTACGCCAGCTTCTTCGGTCTGGCCCCACAGGTTGCGGTCGACGTCAATGCCACTGTACTGGCTGATGCTGCTGCCGGACCGTTCGCTGGTGGGACCTCCAATCCGCTGAACTACCCGGCAGGCGGCGGCGGATCCAACCTCGTCGTTCTGGGCAACGGTCAAGGCTACTTTACCGAGATTCCGCAGTTTGGTTTCCCCGGTGGCGGCCAGAAAGATGACCGCTTCAACCTCTACCTCAGCGACACCATGAAGATCGGCCGTAACCTTACAGTCAACTACGGATTGCGCTACATCCGCGACACCGGCCGCGACGATTCCGATATGCCGGCCATCCCGATCCTCAACCAGGTTCTTCCTGGCCTGGGAAACAAGATCAGCCAGCCGAACTTCAACTTCGGTCCCCAGGCCGGCTTCGCGTATGACCTCAAGGGCGATGGCAAAACCGTCATCCGTGCCGGCGCCGGCGTCTACTACGAGAACAACGTCTGGAACAACGTCCTCTTCGATCGTCCCCCAAGACTGTCCCAGGGCCTTTTCTTCGGAACCCAGGAAGTTTGCCCCGGCGGCACGGTACAGGTGCAGGGCGGTACCCCGATCACAACGGTGGATGGAGTTTCCATCTCGAGCCTTTGCGGCCAGCCCGTTGGCAATGTCTATAAGCAGTTCGCCGACCTCCAGACCGAGTTCCAGGCTGCCACCAAGGCTGCCGGTCCGCAGGCCAACGGCAACTATGTCGGCAACGCCATGGCTGTGCCCTCCACCTCCGGATTGTTCCTTTTCTCGCCCAACTACAAGACGCCCAGTTCTTATCAGATGAACTTCGGCGTCCAGCATGAACTCAAGCCCGGCATCGTCCTCACCACGGATTATGTGCGCAGCGTCGGCATTCACGCGCTGGTCGGCATTGACGTCAACCACGTCGGCGATGCGCAGTACCTCAACGCGCCCGGTGCTCAGGCCGCAATCTCAACCACTCTGACCAACTGCGGCGTAGCCTCTATCGATGCCGCCATCACTGCCTGCCCCGGGCTTCACCCCACGGGCGGCGGCGCCACCATCTACGACTTCTCCGCCAACGGATTGGATTCCGAGAACGTGCTTGCAGGCGGCTATCCCGGCGCCAATGCGGCCTTCGCCGGAAAGAACACCAACTGGGGCCAGACCTCTGTCCTCTATCCCTCCGGCCGTTCGGTCTACAACGCGATCGACGTTTCCCTCCAGGGCCAGGTTCATCACCTTGCCACGGGCATGGACGACGTCAGCCTCCAGACCGCCTACACCTACTCACACTATGACGCCACCGGTACGGCCAGCTTGGGCGATGCCGACTTCGGCGGCAACGGCTGGGATTACAACAACCCCACCAAGTACTTTGGACCTACCTCGCTCGATCGCCACCACCAGTTCTCCATCGGTCTCTCGACCAAGACCTTTGCCGGCGTCGAGTTCAACACCATCGCTCACCTCTATTCGTCTCTGCCCACGAACCTCAATCTGCCCACCGTGGGCGCAGCCGACATCTTCACTGACGATGTGACCGGTGACGGCACCATCGGCGATCTGGTCCCGGGAACCAACGTTGGCTCCTTCGGCCGCCAGGTCAATGGCTCCAGCATCAATCGGGTCATCAGCGCATACAACACCGGCTACGCGGGCAAACTCAGCCCTGCCGGCCAGGCACTGGTGGGCGCAAGCCTCTTCACCTCGGACCAGTTGACCAAGTTGGGCGCCGTTCTTGAGCCTCTGCTGACCGCACAGCCCAATCAGGCCAGCAACGACATCCTGCGCACCTTCGATGTGACCCTGGGCCGCACCATTCACGCGGGAGAGCGCTTCAGCGTTCGTCCGACCTTTGCGGCCTTCAACGTCATGAACGCCGTCAACTACAACAACCGCACAGGCTCCAACGGCGCCAACGTGATCGGTGGCGCACTCAACGGCCAGCCGGGCAGCCCCAACGGCACCGCCGGACACATCAACGAGCAGAACTACCGCGTCAGCGCCGGCTCCGGCGTCTATGCGGAAGGCTCTCCCCGCCAGATGGAGTTCGGTCTCAAACTCAACTTCTAACTCCCAACCATGCACAACACAAAGGGCGCCCCGCGGGGCGCCCTTTCTGTTGCAGTAACGATTCGTAGTGTCCTGCTCCCGAAACCAGTTCAACTTCAGAAGTCCAGTTCAATAACTGAATTGGACTTCTGAGCGAACGAAACCCCGAACGCTTTTCAGTTTGGGGGTGGTGAGCGAAGAATCTGCTTCTGCTCTTTCCCTTCTTAAAAGCAACTCAGGCGCCAGCGCGTCAGGCCTTCTTTCCGCTACCCTTCTTTGCCGGTGCCTTCTTAGCCGGAGCTTTTTTCACTGCGGTCTTCTTGGCAACAGCCTCCTTCGCTGCCGTCTTCTTGGCAGGCACTGTCTTGACTGCAGCCTTCTTTGCCGGTGCTTTCTTCGCAGCAGGTGTTGCCTTCACCGCCGCGGCCTTCTTAGGTGCAGCCTTCTTCGCCGCCGGCTTTTTCGTGACCACCGCCGCGGCCTTCGCAGCCACCGGAGCGGCCTTTGCAGCCTTCCTGGCTTTTGCCGCCGGCTTGGCCTTGGCGGCCACCTTGCTCCGTGCGGCCAGGGTCTTCTTGGCCAGCGCGGCCTTCAGTTCGGCGTCGAACTCAGCCGGGGTCAGCGGACGCGCCGACTTGCGCAGCCGCTCGATGTCATAAAAAGCGCGGCGCTCGGTCAGGAAGACGTGCACCACAAAATCCACGTAGTCCAGCAGGATCCAATCGCCCTTGCGGCGGCCCTCCACCGAGTTCGGGTAGACGCCGAATTCCTTCTTGAGCTTGTACTCGATCTCGTCGGCGATGGCGGTAGCCTGCCGCTCGTTGCTCGCCGAGGTAATCAGGAAAAAGTCTGACAAACCCGAATCGACGGGGTCCAACTCCAGGATGCGGGTCTCTTCGCCCTTCTTGTCTTCACAAACCTGGGCGGCGGCTTGAACGAGGATGCGCGTTTGCTGATGGTGTTGCTCTACTGTTGCCATAAGTTGCGGTAGCTCTCCGAGCTTCATCGTAGCCTTTCACCTTGTGCGGAGCAAGTCAACGATAAAGGCCATGTACGCGGATGTACTCTGAAACCGCCTCGGGCAGCCGCTCACGCCCCTTGCTCATGGTTCCCGGAATCTCTCCGGCCCGCTCCCGAATCCCCCCCTGCCGGCGAATCCCCGCCAGGCGGCGAATCTCTGAAGCGCTGATCTCCACTTCTAGTCCCGGCAGCACGTAAAACGGCGCCGTCTGCCCCTGCGGGTTGTGCAGCAGGTAGCTGCGCATCTCCACGCCCGGCGCGCTCTCTTCCGGCCCTCGCGCGGCCTCGATTGCAAGTCCCTCCGGCAGGGCTGATCTTAGATCGTCGAGCCGTTCGCCCGGCCGGGAAGCCACCACCAGCGACGCCGCAAAAGGAATCTCCGCCCCGCGATGCCAGCGCTTCAGCCCGGCAAAGGAGTCGGCGCCCATCAGGCAAAACAAGGCGCTCCCCGCAGGCAACTCCTTCTGCAGCCCCAGAAGTGTTTCCAGCGTGTAGTTGGGCTCTCCCGTGAGCTTCGGCGCATCGGCCAGCGAAACCCTGAAACCCGCATCCTCCGCAATCGCCAGCTCCGTCATGGCCACGCGATCGCCAAAGCTGGCCGTGGACCCCAGCGGTTTCAGCGGCTGTGCGCCCACCGGCGCAAACACCACCGTGTCCAGCCCAAGCGCCGCCCGCGCCGCCCGCGCCACGGCCAAATGCCCCAGGTGCGGCGGGTCAAAGCTGCCCCCGAAAAAAGCAACGCGCCGTCCCGTCCCCGGTTGTTCGTCCATCTGTCCATGCTATCGCCCCGAACGGCTCTGGTAGCATCACTCACAAGCATGCGTTATCTGATTGCAATCCTGGCCCTCGCCGGCGTGGTCGTTTCCGCCCTGGCTCTGCAGGTTCACTATTCCACCGGCGTTCAGCCCTGCTCCATCAATGAAAAGTGGGATTGCGGCATCGTAAACCACAGCCCGTTTGCTGAAATCGCCCACATCCCCGTGGCGGCTCTGGGCATTGCGGGGTACCTGGCGATAGCCGGCCTGGCCCTGGCGCGTAAGCGGTTTTTGACCTTCCTGCTTGTAGGCGCCGCGTTCTGCTTTGCCCTCCGCCTCACCATCATCGAGGACTACGCCCTTGGGGTCTGGTGTATCTATTGCGTCATCTCCCAGGCGCTTGTCGCGCTGATCCTGCTGCTCAGCCTGGGTTGGTTCACTGCGGAGTATCTCGCCTTGAAACGAGCCTCCCACACGGCATAAATTCAACTCCGCTTCATTCCTTGCACATCGGCCCGCCGTCCCTCTGCTGATAAACTTAACTAGACCCATGCTCAAAGAACGCTACGCACGCTGGATGTACAAGTGGGAGACGGCACTGACCACGCGCGATGAAAATCGTGTGGTCCGTCCGCTCGAGTGGGGCTTCGAGTGGATCGAGCCCTTCCTGCGGGAGCACGGCTTCGCCGCCGCCCTTCCCACCCCCGAGCAGATGCGCGACCCCGCGGCCGCTGAAGCTGCCATGGTCCGCATCAACCAGCTCCTCATCCGCCACAGCGACGTCTTCTTCGGTTACACGCGCCCCACCGACTTCCGCCTCGAAGAGGCCTACCCGGAGCTGTTTCCCACCAACGTGCGCCCGGAGACCCTGGCCCAGGACGCCGCCATCAAGCAGCAGGCCGCCGACGGCAAGCTCGCCAAAGCCCAGTTCCTGCGCTTCACCTCGCCGGAGCGGACGCCCTTCCCTGAGAACGACCAGGTGAATGCCCGCTGGTATCCCGCGCCCGCGCACAAGGACCCCAAGCGCCCCAAGCAGGCCATCGTCATCCTCCCGCAGTGGAACGCCGACGGATTCAGCCACAACTCCATCTGCACCATCGTCAACCACATGGGCATCTCGGCCCTGCGCCTTTCCCAGCCCTACCACGACATTCGCCGTCCCGCCGAGCTCGAGCGCTCCGACTACGCCGTCAGCGCCAACATCGGCCGCACCATCTCCGCCTGCCGCCAGGCGGTGGTCGACATTCGCTGCTGCCTCGACTGGCTTGAAGAGCAGGGATACGAGCACTTCGGCGTCCTCGGAACCAGCCTCGGCTCCTGCTACACTTTCCTGGCTTCGACCCACGATCCGCGCCTGCGCGTAAACGCCTTCAACCACATCTCTACAGCCTTCGGCGATGTAGCCTGGGCGGGCCAAAGCACCCGCCACGTCCGCGCCGGTTTTGAGCAGGCCGGCCTCACCCAGGAGCGCGTGCGCGCATTGTGGTCCGCCGTCAGCCCGTGCAGTTATTACGCCAAGCTGGCCAGCATCGCATCCGGCGGACCCTTGAAGAGAATCCTCGCCATCTACGCCCCGTACGACCTCACGTTCCCCAAGGAATACTCGCTTGAAGTGGTAGAAGCCTTCCGCCGCATGGGCCTCAACTTTGAGGTGCGCGTGCTGCCCTGCGGCCATTACACCACCGGCGAAACCCCCTTCAAGTACATCGACGGCTGGTACATGGGCTCGTTTGTCTACCGCGCCTTCAAGGCCCTGCGCGAAGAAAAGGCCGCCGGCCTCGACCCCGCCGTCCTCCCCGTCCACGACGCCGAAGAAGAAGCCGTTACCCGCTAGCCCGGATATCTCACAGGCCGATTGTCGATTTGGGTGAGTCGGGGCCCGAGAAAAGTGTGGAAAGGCCGTCTTTTCTGTGTCATAACTACGTTGTCGAGACGGGTT
>Ga0302274_10000796_pt1 | contig 31646 bp, 28 predicted proteins | sample III_Bog_N2_1_FD_198755 | JGI IMG/M metagenome (GOLD analysis project Ga0302274, IMG submission 198755) | Peat permafrost microbial communities from Stordalen Mire near Abisko, Sweden - III_Bog_N2_1 | ecosystem: Environmental > Terrestrial > Soil > Wetlands > Peat | place: Sweden: Abisko...
ACCAACCCAGACCGCGACAAGATCAACCAGTTAAATACTCTGCATGCAAGTCTGGAAGCTAAAGTCGCCGAACTGGAAGAGAGCTGGCTGGAACTTGAAATGGCGATGGAAGAAGGCGGCTAAACCCAATATTAATCACTTAACCGTTCGTGGTGAGCTTGTCGAACCACCAGCCACTTATCCAGAACCCTTCGACAGGCTCAGGGCGAACGGTAATTTTAAGTGTGCAGTATTTGATTTAAACCGATTGCAGCACTCGCAACGGTGGCATCTGCGCAACATGCCGCGTCGCCAACCACCCCGCCAGCGTCACAATAAACATGCCGCCGCCCGTCCCGACCAGCCAGATCATCACGCCCGGATGATAAGGAATTTCCAGCACGCGCTGCGCCAGCACCCAGCCCAGCAACTCCGCACCCCCAGCGGCAAATAGTCCACTCAATGCGCCCAGCGTAGCAAATTCGGTCAGGTGCAAGCGCCGCAGATAATGACTATCCGCACCCAATGTGCGCAGGATGGCAGCCTGATGGATGCGCTCGTCTTGCGTGGAGAGTAACGCAGCATACAGCACGGCCATCCCGCTCAGCAGAGTGAACAAAAACACTGCGCTCATGGTCTGCGCGATCTGGTCCATGATGTGGCGCACCTGCTCTATCATTGCCTCAATGTCGACCAGCAGCAGGTTGGGGAATTTTTTGATCAACGCATTCGCCGACTGCGCCTTGTCCGGTGGCAAATAAAAGCTGGTGATGTAGCTGGCCGGGAAATCTTCCAACATGCCGGGTGCGGCAATTACGAAAAAATTTACCTGCATGGAATCCCATTGCACCTTGCGCAGATTCACCACCCGCGCGCTGAACTGGCTGCCCGCCACGTCGTAGGTTAGGGTGTCGCCCATGTGTATGCCCAAGGTTTTGGCGAAGCCCTCTTCCACCGACAGTTCGGATGTTGCACCCTGCCCGAACCACTTCCCCTGCATCAGCTCATTATTTTTAGGCTGACTCACCATCCACGACAAATTGGTCTCGCGCTCCACCAGCCCGCGTGCGCGCGGATCGGGATAATCGTCACCGCTGACCGCGCGCTGGTTAATCGCCACCAAGCGCCCGCGCACCATGGGAAATAATTCCGGCTGCGGCAATTTTTGCTGCGCGAAAAAATCCCGCACCGCCGCGCGCTGGTCGGGTTGAATGTTGACGATGAAACGGTTAGGCGCATCCGGCGGCAGGCGCGAACGCCAGCTTTCCATCAGGTCAGCGCGCACGAAGGTGAGCAGCAGCAAAGCCATGCCGCCCAGACTGAGCGCGACGATTTGCACCGCGTTGCTGCGCCCGTGCCGCGCCAGATTGGAAAATGCATGACTACCAAATTTAGCCAACGCGCGCACCACAAGCCACGCCAGCAAACCGAACAATAGCAAGCCTGCCACCAAGCCGCCCAGCACGGTCAATCCCAGCTTGAGCGAACCGGCCTGCCACAGGAACAGACCACACAGCACAGCACCACCGGAGGCATACAACAATCCGGTGCCCGCTTCCGGCACGCCCAGTTCGCGGCGGATCACGCGCAGCGGCGAAACGCTTTTCAATTGCCACAGCGGCAGGAAAGCGAAACCCAGCAACAGCGCCATGCCGCTGGCAGCGGCCTGCCACAACGGTGTCCAGCTCGGCGGCGGCAAACCCGCATCACGCATCGAGGCGATGGACTGCACCAGCACGGCCTGCGCGGCATAACCAAGCAGCCCGCCCAGCAACACGGCACACGCGCCGAGCAGCAGAAACTGGTACAGAAAGATACGCAACACTTGCGCCTGAGCCGCACCGAGGCAGCGCATCATCGCGCAGGCATCCAGATGACGCGCAATGAAATGCCGTGCCGCCAGTGCGAGTGCGACGCCCGCCAGCACCACGGCGGTGAGCGCAGCCAGCCCGAGGAAATGCTCGGCGCGTTCCAGCGCGGTACGAATTTCCGGACGCGCATCGCGCACATCCTCAATCTTCTCGCCCACCCCCAGCCGCCCTTGCAGCCAAGTGCGCAAATCGGCCACCTGCGTCGCGTCGCCCGCCACCAGCAGTCGGTAATTAATACGGCTCCCCTCCTGCACCAAGCCACTTGAAGGCAGATCACTCGCGTTCAACAGCACGCGCGGCGCGAAGCTGGCAAAGCCGACCGACTGATCCACGTCGCGCACCACCTCTGCGGCCAAGCGCAAATGCAACGCACCGATCCCCACCTCATCGCCCAATTGCAAACCCAGCCGCTGCATCAGCCGCGCATCCGCCCACAACGTGCCGCGCGCAGGAATGCCCCCTCTCCCGCCGGGAGAGGGCTGGGGTGAGGGAACAAGCGTTGAGCGAAGATGCTCCCCATTCCCATCATCAATGATGATTTCCCCACGCAGCGGATACCCCTCCCCCACCGCCAAGATTTCCGCCAGCACATTCTGCTGCTTGCCCGCCACCATGCTGGGGAAACTCGCCGTTTCCACCACACGCAACCCGCGCTGCCGCGCGGCATCACGATAAGCAGGCGGCAATGGCCGCGTCGAAGAAATACGCAAGTCCGCGCCAAGCAAGCTGGTCGCCTCCTGTTGCAACGCCAGCCGCACCCGATCCGCGAACAACCCCACGGTAGAAATGCTGCCCACCGCCAGCACCAGCGCGATGAGCAGCACGCGCCATTCCCCGGCGCGCCAGTCACGGCGAAGCAGATTAAGGGAGAGGTGGAGGAGGTTCATTTTCTATTCACTGAAGTAACTACAAATAGCTTTCTTCTTCTAAAGACTTCCAAGTTTTTATTGTGGGCATCCAAGGAGACCTAGCTCGATTGAGCAATTCATAGAATTCGAATTTGCTCTCTTCCTCAGTCAATGAAGGAGGTATTTTATAGGCGTAGCGTACTTCATCGATCTGCTCCAGCCTCTGCCTACGTACTGGGCCTATATACTGCATGATGCCATGATGCACTTCACTGCTTAACTCACATAGCTTCGTGAAATGGTAACCACCAAAATCATCGAGCAACCAATTATCAATGTCCTCTAAAATCATCAGCTCAGTTCCTGTATCTAATTCGACCCCACTGTTTTTGTAGATTTTTATCATTTTATTTAGTATCGAATTTGATCGAAGAAGCGAATGCTTACAACGATTACCAATTAAGTAGATAGCCTTTTTTCGTGTAAGTTTTATTCGAATTTCTTTACCAATATTCGCCGAATAAATTTCACACTCAAATTCATGATTGAGCCATGAAATAAAATTCTCAGTAGCTAACAATAATCTGTGCGTACCAGAAGATTCTCCTAATTCAGGAGAAGTAGCAATTCCATGTAACAGGTTGAGTAGACCATCCCCATTATTTTTACTGGGGATCATTTCTTTGTGCACTCCTTCAAACACCTCTAGAAGCAATATAAAAAAATACTTTTTCGCGATGTGATCCTGTGGCAAAACGGTCGTGACAATCTTCGTTCTGTCTTCCGGGAAACAACATACCGAATAATTGACATAACTCTCAATTAATTCTGCTGAAGCGTTTAATATTCGTACTTCTTGCTTTATATCCATTACACCACCCGCCCCGCCGCCAAGTGCAACTGCCTGTTGCAACGCCGCGCCAGCGCTTCGTCGTGGGTGACGAGTATCAGCGTGGTGCCTTGCGCACGATTCAGTTCCAGCATCAGTTCGATGATCTGGTTGCCGGTGGCGGCATCGAGGTTGCCGGTCGGCTCATCCGCAAACAATATTTTTGGCTGGACGACGAAAGCGCGCGCAATCGCCACGCGCTGCTGTTCGCCGCCGGAAAGGTGTTTCGGCAGGTGCGACATACGATGAGCAAGGCCAACGCGCTCCAAGGCTTCCGTGGCGCGTGCGCGCGCATCGGGTGCGCCGTGCAGTTCCAGTGGCAACATCACGTTTTCCAGCGCGGTGAGCGCGGGCAGCAACTGAAACGACTGGAATACGAATCCTGCCAAACGTCCGCGCAGGCGCGCGCGGCCATCTTCATCGAAGGAGAAAATATCCGTGCCATCGAGAAACACTGTGCCGCTGCTGGGCGCATCCAGCCCGGCCAGCAGGCCCAGCAGAGTGGACTTGCCGGAGCCGGACGCGCCAAGTATCGCCAGGCTGTCGCCCGCTTCCACAGTGAAATTGATCTCGTGCAGGATGACCAGCGGCTGCACCTCTCCTTCCATTGAAGGACTTTCCACTTGCTTACCAAGATTGACTGCCTGCACAATGGATGCCATGAATACCTCAAAGTATTTCGGTTTTGTACCCACAGGGCACGAGAACCCCTACGGGGTCTTTCCAGCGAAGGCGGGAATCCAGTTTAATAGAAACGCTGGATTCCGGGTCAAGCCCGGAATGACGGTTTTAATAATTATCTTGCTATTCGCCACGCTGTGGTTGCCTCATCCTGCTTATGCCGAAAAAAACATTCTGGTGTTCGGCGACAGCTTATCGGCGGCATATGGTATCCCGCGTGAGGCGGGCTGGGTGAATCTGTTGCAGCAGGAGTTGCAACGCAGCCATCCGCAATATCAGGTGGTCAACGCCAGCATCAGCGGCGATACCGCTACCGGCGGACGCCAGCGCATCGCTGCGACATTGAGTCAGCACCAGCCCGGCATCGTGATCCTCGAACTCGGTGCCAATGACGGCCTGCGCGGCGTACCCATCGCAGACATCGAGGCCAACCTCGCCAATCTTATCCAGCAATCGCGCAAAGCACGCGCCAAGGTATTGCTGCTGGGCATGCAACTGCCGCCCAATTACGGCGCGGACTACACCGCCCGCTTCAAGGCACTGTATCCGAAACTGGCGCAACGATACCATGCGGCGCTGGTTCCATTTTTTCTGGAAGGCATCGCGCCGGAACAGTTTCAGGCCGATAACCTGCATCCGGTTGCGCAGGCACAGCCGATTATCTTGCGCAATGTAATGCAAAAACTGGAGCCGCTGTTGTAGAGCATTCGACATCACATCTGCCGGCGGGTTACGCTACGCTAACCCACCCTACGAGAATCTTTCCGCTCTGACATACTCAGTGCAATCACGCCCAGCGCCACGGCAAACCACAGCGTCGCCAAGCGGATCAGCACGGTCGCGGCTACGGCTTGCGGTTGTGCAACGTTGTTCAGCATCAACAATGCAACCATAGAAGCTTCAAACCCGCCGAGGCCGCCAGGTAGAAAACTGAACGCACCGACCAGCATGGAGAAGGCATAAATAAACAGCGCGGTCGGCAACGACAGGTCGCTACCGAGGACATGCATGATGTAGTAGAACGCCACTCCTTCCGCACCCCATGCTACCAGCCCGAGGACAATGCCATACAGCAGCATGGGCAGGCGGAAGCAACGCCCGGAATGCAGCACGATTTCAATAGCCGAGGTAATGAAATGCGCCGGACGCGCGGGCAGCTTGTTTAGCGCCATCGCTCTTAGTGTTTGCAGCCATTTGGTTTGCTGGAGCACAAACAAGCCAGTCAGAATCAGTGCAGCCAGGATCACCACCAGCGGCTTGGCTGGCTCATACACCCACAAGCCGATGGAGACCAGCAACAGCATGCTGATGAGATTGGAGAATTGATCCGAGAAATACGCCGCCAGGCTTTCCGGATATGAAATGCCATGATTTTTCAGGAACACGCTGCGGATGGTTTCGCCCGCCTTGCCGGGAATCACGGTGAGACCGAAGCCCGCGATGTAGATGCGCAGGCTCTCCGGGGTATGCACGCGATGGCCGAGCAGTTCAAGATATTTTTGCCAGCGTACAAAGCGCATCCCGTAGTTGACCAACGACAGCGCGAGCGCAATGGCGGTGCCGATAAAACCCACGCGCACCATCGCCGCCACTACTTCCTGCCAGCCGCCCCACAGCGAGAATGCAAGATAGCCGATGGCACTCAACAACACGATCAGCATCAGCGCGCGGAAGCGCCAACCGGACAAGACGGCGTGTGTCATGCAATCAGCAAAATAGTAGCAACCAGCCACGCGCCAACCACGATGAACAAGTGCGGATCGCGCACCAGATCATGCGATGGGTCGCCGCCCCGGCTCTGGTGGTGCAACAGGTAGATGTAGCGGAACACGCCGTACATCACGAATGGCACGGTGTAGATCAAGTTGGCGGTACCGTGGATGCGGATGGTGTCGGCGTTCATGGTGTAGAGGCTGTAGCTCATGATCAGCCCGGCGGCGGTAATTCCTATCATCTTGTCCAGCAGCACCGGGCTGTAATGTTCCAGCACCTTGCGGTGGGCGGCCTTGTCTTCGGTCAGCGCAATAATTTCCGCGCGGCGTTTGGTGAAGCCGAGGAACAACGTCACCATCAGGCCGCACAGCAATAACCATTGCGAGGGTGGAATGCCGACACCAAGCGTCCCGGCGAGGATGCGCAGCATGAAGCCGGTGGCGATGATAAAAACATCCAGAATCACCACATGCTTGAGGCGTAGCGAATAGGCAAAGTTCATCAGCGCATAGCCTACAAGAATGAGGAGCACTTTCGGCGATGCACTATAAGCCAGCAACAAACCCAGCACGCCCAGCAGCACCGCGAGTATAACGGCGGCTGATATGCCCACCTTCCCTGCCGCCAATGGCCGCTGGCTTTTTTTAGGATGCAGGCGATCCTGCTCTATATCAACAATGTCGTTGAACACATAGACCGCGCTGGAGACCAAGCAAAACGCGGCGAAAGCGATCATCACCTGCGTGACCATATGGGGATCATGCCAGGCATGGCCGAACAGCAGGCCGGTGAACACGAAAGCGTTTTTCACCCACTGGTGGGGACGCATCAGACGCAAGAGATCGAACACTTTATTCATTTACGAGTTGGGAATTTGCCGATAGTAAGCGTAATCGGCCAATGACAGCAATTCCCGGTCGCCCCGGCTATCGCCGTATGCATATAAAGTATAACCATCGCGTGCGCCCAGCAATGCTTGCAGCCGTCGTGTTTTCTCGATGCCGTAACAGTTCGCTCCGGACAGTTTTCCGGTAATACGCCCGTCTTCTCGTATTTCCAGATGCGTGGCGATCACATCGTCGAAACCCGCCCTTTGTGCCCAAGGCCGCACATAGAGTTCCAGCGAAGCGCTGATCACCACGCAACGGTGCCCCTGCTGCTGGTGCCAAGCCAGGCGTTGCATGGCATTTTCACGAAGAAGGCCTGGCAGCACATACGCCGCAAACTGCTCGGCTTCCTGTTGCAATTCATCCAGGCGCATCCCGCCGAGGTAACGGACGAGCACCCGTTCTTTCGCAACACCGTTAGCAATCAGACCGAGCGCGTAACCCGCCATGGTCTGGGAGAGCACGAGTGCGTGGCGCGCAACCGCAGCCGCGCCGAGCGTATGCAGCAGGAATGGCAGCAGGGTGTCGCGCCGCGTCAGCGTGCCGTCGAAATCGAATGCAGCAACAACTGGCTTGTCCGCTTGCACCACGTTCACAATTTCATCCGCTTGAAAATGGATTCCGGGATGTGTTTGATGATGAGCATAATGTAGCGCCAGAACCACGGCAGGTAAACCACATCCGCCGACTTGCCCAAGGTCGCGACAATGCGCTCGCCGATGTCTTGCGGGGACGCCACCAGAAATAGTCCGGGCAATCCATAGGTCATGGCGGTATCCACAAATCCCGGCTTGATGGTGATAACACGCACGCCGCTGGCAAACAGGCGGTTACGCAACCCTTGCAGATACAAACTCAGCGCGCCTTTCGCGGCGCCATATACATAGTTGCTTTGCCTGCCGCGATCTCCCGCCACCGAAGCGATGCCGATGATAAAGCCGCGCTGCAACGGCTCGAAATAATTCGCGCAATAATTCAGGATGGAAGCCGCACCGGTAAAATTGGCTGCGATAATTTTTGCACCCACCTTGAAGTCGCGCGCCGCTTGCTGGTCGCCGAGGTAGCCGAAGGCCAGCACCACGCCGGAAAGATTCGGCATTTCTGCGAGCACGGATTGCAGAAACGCTTCGTGGGTTGATATCGCCTCCGCATCGAACGTGCCATAGCGAACCTCGACACCATAGCGTAGCCGTAAATCCGCAGCGGAACGCTGCAATTCATCCAGGTCGCGCGATGCCAGGTACAAGGCATCGCCGCGCGCAGCAAAGGCGGCGGCAGTAGCACGAGCGATAGCGGAAGTGGCTCCAAGTATCAGTACGGTTTCACTCATGGTGTTTTGCCTCCAATTTCCAGACGACGCGACAGGCTGGAACAGAATGCATTTTGCGGATCAACCGCATGCTTGATCTTGAGCCATTCGTCATAACGCGGATACATGGCGCGAAAAGAATCCGCAGCAAGCCGCGCATCCTTGGCGAGGTACACGCGCCCCCCGTGTTGCAGAACAATTTTATCCAATTTATCCAGCAGCATAAACAAGCCATCGTCGCGGATGGGCAAATCCAGCGCCAGGGTGTAGCCCGCCATGGGAAAGGACAGTAGCCCCTTGCCCTGTGCGCCGAAACGCTTCAGCACTGCGAGGAAGGATGGCCGATGACTGTCCGACAATTCTTCGAGCAATTTCCGGATGCCGTCAGATGCAGTCGCCTCTGGAATCACGCACTGGTATTGCACGAAACCACGCTTGCCATACAAACGGTTCCAATTGCCAATTGCATCCAAAGGATAAAAGAAAGAATCGTAACTGCTGATGAACGGCTGCTGCTTCGCGCCCTCGCGCCTAAAGTACAACGCATTGAAGGCAGCGATACTCAGCGGGTTCAGCACAAAACTGGGGAAATCAAACGGGATGGCACGGCTGCGTTTGATCTGGGCAGGACTCCTGAAATCCACCGGCAATTCTTCCGCATCAGCATGATGCCCGCACATGGCAATGCCACGGCCTAAATGCCGCCCGCTTGCCATGCTGTCTATCCAGGCAACGCTATAGCGATCATCGCTGTCCTGACCTTGCAGTAGCCGGAAAAGCTGTTCGAGGTTATCGGCGCGGTAATGCCGCACCATCATGTAAGGGGTGGGTATCGGGATAAGCTTGAGCGTCACTTCGCCGATGATGCCGGTCAGCCCCATGCCGCCAATAGTTGCCCAGAAGAGTTCCGAATTTTCGGAAGCTGAACATGTCACGCGGCTGGCATCGGCCAGAATCAGTTCGATAGCGACAACATGGTCGCCGAAGGAGCACTCATGGTGATGATTTTTACCATGCACATCCGCCGCCACGCAGCCACCCAGCGAAACAAACTTTGTTCCCGGCGTGACCGGCAGAAACCAGTCCTTGCCCACGATCATTTCCAGAATATCCGCCAGCGTCGCTCCGGCTTCGGCGCGCAACACACCATTCTCCACATCGAAATCCAGCAGGCGGTTAACGCGTTCGGTCAGCAGCACCCGCCCGTTTTCATTCAGCGCGGCATCGCCGTAGCTGCGTCCCTGGCCTCGCGCAATCAGGCTGGCGGCATCAGAGCGCAGGTCGGCATAACGTTCCGGGCGTTCCAGTTCACAGGTTTGCACCGGGTAGCGCCCCCAACCGGAGAGCTCAGTGATTAGCCTGGCCATTTAACTTCCTTCTTCCGGAAAATATTTTTCGCAAAAATAACAGGGGGCATGAGGAAGAAACGCCGGGATGTTGTAGTACCTGTCCTTGATCGGCTTTAACACAAGTTTTTTGTAGCTGTCGTAATCAAAATCGTAACCTAACACGAAATAAAATGTGACACCGCGCAAGTCGAACTGATTGACCTCTACCCGCCGGAAATAAGGCGTGTATTGCGCCAGATCGGGCGCGGATTTTTTCACGATCAGCATATCGCGGCCATTGATCTGCCGGAAATCGGTGACGATATCGTCCTGGCGCGCGTAATGGGAGCCTTCGCCGAACACGGCAAAGTTCTTGCCGTAGTGGTAGGAAATGATGGCCGCCGAAGTGTAGCCGTCGGAAGCCAGCAGGAATCCTTGCTGTTCGTATGGACGTACCTTCTCGACGATCTCGTCGTTTTTAAACATGAACACGATGCCATCGTACAGATTGTTCTGTTTCCATGTTTCCATCGGCATGACGGCGATAACAGCGATGGCGGCAAGATGCGCGGCGCTGAGCCATGCCATGAATTTGATTGCCTTTAGCAATTCCTCACGCGACAGAAACAGCGGCAGCAGCAAATACAGGAAAGGATAAAACGCCAGCACCCAGTGCAGGCCGATGACTTTCTTCAGCGACAGTAGCGCGAAGGCTGTCATCGGCAACAGGAATAACCAAGCGAATAACCTGAAGTGGTTGCGCTTTATTTTCTGCCCGAACCCGGCACGGTGCTTGAACAGATAGTAGATGACCGGCGGGGTCATCAAATAAATCTGCGTGCCGAGGAAAATGGCGACCTTGCCCAGCGAGAACTCTTCTCCCTCGTTGCGGTTATATAGATTGAACAGAATGTTGTCCCAGCAGTGGGTGTAGTTCCAGTAGAGATTGAGCAGCGCAAACGGCAGCGCCGCCAGGAAAAGCAGGATGCATCCTTCGGTTTTTTGCTTGCTCCTGCTGGAGAAAATAAAATATGCCAGATAGCCCAGCCCCAGCAGCACGGCAAAATATTTCGACAGGAAAGCCATGCCAAATAAGGCACCTGATAATCCATACCAAGCCAGACTGTTTTTTTGCAGCGCATTGAATAGTGCAACGGCGGACAAGAATGCAAACAGGATCAGCGGTGTATCCGTGGTGACCAGCACATTCAAAATATTGATCGGTGAAATCAGGTACAAAATCGCGACCAGCGCGGCTTTGGTTTCGTCATGCGGTTTAAGCAACTGGTAGATGCCGATGCCGATCAGCGTGGAAAGCAATATCGCGGGCAGACGCAGCAGCACTTCCGAACTGCCAAGATAAAGCAGCATCTGGAGCAGCCAGCCCACCATAGGCGGGTGGTCGTAGAAACCGAAATCAGGATGCTGCGCCCAGACGATGAAATAGGCCTCGTCGCCCGACATGGGAAGGATCCAGGCGAGGACGAACTTGATCGCCAGCGTAGCCAGCAATACAAATTTAAATGACGGCTTCAGGTTCATTCCAGAGAGCCTCGGTTCAGCGCACAAAAACCCGCACGGCTATACCGCCGTGCAAAAATTCAGTGCGGCGCGTACTCATCAGCGCAAGCTCACTCCGTTCGATTGCGAGGAAAAGCCCGGCAGAGCACTCACCACACCTGCACCAAATTTCTTGGCGAGGCGGTCGGCGATGCCTTCATGGGCGGTGAAGTCCACAATATCCTCAGCCTTGATCACGTCGCGCGCCACGCTCTCCACGCTGCCCATCCCATCGGCCAAGCCCATCTCTATGCTCTTTTGTCCGGTCCAGAACAAACCGCTAAAGGTGTCCGGCGTTTCTTTCAGGCGATTGCCACGGCCTTGCTTCACCACGGTTATGAATTGCTGGTGAATTTCGGCAAGCATGGTCTTGGCGAATTCCTTCTGCTTCGGCTCCATGGGCGAGAACGGGTCGAGGAAACCCTTGTTCGCACCAGCCGTCAGCAGGCGGCGCTCCACACCCAGCTTATCCATCGTTCCGGTAAAACCGAAGCCATCCATCAATACCCCAATCGAACCGACGATGCTTGCCTTGTTCACAAAAATCTTGTCCGCCGCAGCCGCCACGTAATAACCGCCGGAAGCGCAAATATCCTCCACCACCACATACAGCGGGATGTTGGGATACTTGGCACGCAAGCGGCGAATTTCATCGTTGATATATCCCGACTGCACCGGACTGCCGCCGGGGCTGTTGATGCGCAAGATCACCCCTTGCGTATGCTTATCCTTGAACGCCTCCTGCAAGCCGTCAATCACGTTATCGGCGCTGGCCGCACTGTCAGCCGAGATCACACCGTCCATCTCCACCAGCGCGGTGTGCTTGCCGCTCAGCGCCTTTTCCGCCTTGCCTCCCCCCATCCAGCCCATGAACAAAGCCAGCACAATGAACAGATAGGCGAACGTCAACGTCTTGAAAAAGATACCCCAGTGCCGCGCCCGGCGCTGTTCCTGAATGGCCGACATGGCGAGCTTCTCCAGCACGCCACGTTCCCAGTTGTTATTTTGATCAGACATGTGAACCCCTAGCTTTAGCCGTCATTCCCGCGAAGGCGGAAATCCAGCGGGTTTATTAAATATACAGTTTGTTTTGCCCCTGCTTCGCAGGGAAGTTTCCGATTAATTGGATTCCCGCCTTCGCGGGAATGACGAGATAGTATATCAGGCGTTTTCCCTGAACCACTCCCGCAGCCCCGTAAAATCATCCAGTAACGCCAACGGCTGTAACGCCCGCAACTGGTCGACCGGGTGGGCACCGTGGGTCACACCCACCGCATCTACCCCTGCATTGATCGCCATCTGCAAGTCGTGTGTGGTATCGCCCACCATCAGCACTCGCGCCGGCTCCAAACCCAACTCGTCCATAATCTCCTGCAGCATTGCCGGGTGCGGCTTGGAAAAAGTCTGATCCGCTGTACGCGTGGCGTGAAAATATCCGCCCAGCCCACTTGAATCCAGCGCACGCTTCAATCCATTGCGATTTTTTCCAGTTGCCACAGCCAGCAAAAAACCGGACTCATGCAGTTCGACTATGGTTTCACGTGCATCGGCAAACAACAGAATCGTTTCGTCCTGTGAGAGAAAATGATATCGGTAACGCTCTACCAGCGGTTCGTACATTTCTTCCGGCGCATCCGGCACCGCATGGCGCAAGGCCTGCGTCAGCCCCATACCGATCACATGACGTGCCGCTTCATCGCTCGGCACAGACAATTCCAGATCGCGGCACGCAGCCTGAATCGATCCCGCGATCACCGCAGTCGAGTCCATCACCGTTCCATCCCAATCAAACACTATTAAATCGTAACGCCTCGCCATGCTGCCTCAACCAAAAAATTAAGGCACGGAGTTTACCATTTTTGCCTAACCTTATTGCCAACATGCTCAACACCGCCTAGCATGACGCGCCATGAATACTACGACTCTTTCAAACTGGCTGCTGTATTGCCGCCCCGGCTTTGAGCGCGATTGCGTGCAGGAAACCCAGGCCAAACAGATAGAGGCTACAGCCAACAGCGGCTTTGTCGTGCTGCAAGGCAAGCCTCGCCTTGCTTACGGACAACTCACTTTTGCGCGCCAACTCCTCCGATTATGCGGCGAAGTGCACGAATTGCCGGAGCGCGATCGCCTCACGCCGCTACTGTCCGCCCTGCCCGCCGAACCGCAACAGTTCGGCACGCTGTGGCTGGAAACGCCAGACACCAACGAAGGCAAGACACTGTCCGGCTTCACCCGGCGCTTCCAACCACTGCTGGAAGAAAAGCTACGCGAACAAGGGCGACTGATAAATAATTCCGTTCGCCCTGAGCTGGTCGAAGGGCTGGCAAATGACGCAAACTTGCCACGCCTGCACATCTTCTTCCCGGATAAGAACCGCGCCCTCATCGGCACCAGCGACCCACACAACAGCGCCGCCACGCACATGGGCATCCAGCGCCTGAAAATACCGCACGATGCGCCCAGCCGTTCTTACCTAAAATTGGCCGAAGCATTTGAAGTTTTTCTCAGCAAGGAAGAACAAAAAAAGTGGCTCACACCCGGCTTGCACGCAGTGGACTTGGGCGCTGCGCCCGGCGGTTGGACATGGCAACTGGTGCAACGCGGTTTAAAAGTCATTGCTGTAGACAACGGCCCGCTGAAAGGCGTGGCGGCGGAACACCCGCTCATCAAACACCTGCGCCAGGACGGCTTCCGCTACCGCCCGAAACAACCGGTCGATTGGCTGGTATGCGACATGGTGGAACAACCCGCAAAAGTGGCGGCGCTGATGGCCGACTGGGTCGCGTCAGGTGCAACCAGCCGCGCCATTTTCAACCTCAAGCTGCCGATGAAAAAACGCGTTGAAGCCTTGGCTAATGCGCTCGATAGTGTGCGCAAGACACTCGACTCAAAAGGTATACGCTATCGTCTGGAAGCCAAACAGCTCTACCACGACCGCGAGGAAGTGACAGTGTTTCTGGCGAGGGTAAAGCGGTAGTCCGTAGGACAAGTTAGCAATTCAAGAGCCCATACCGTGCATGTGCTGACCATGCTCATAAAGGAAAGGAACCCCCAGTTGGTTAAAACCTGGCGATCTACCGCTTGGCAAATTTTAATTTCAGAAAATTGAGCGCAATCTGAATAAATGGATCGCCTGCAAGCTGCGATTCATTCGCTCCCCAATCGAACTCATCCAGCCCATCCTCATCGTGCAGATGAAGTGTGGGGAAGTCCCCCGGAGCGACTGAATAAAGCAGGCCGGATGAGTATGCTTGTTGATTTTTCATCGCCGTTACTCCTATCAGATCAGGACATTAAATCCAACGCATAAACAGTATATACAGTAATACTGTTTATGTGAATTGTAATATTTGACCCTTGGATTGTAGTCGGCCCGATCCATGTTTAACTGGGGTTTGGTGATCGGCGATTTTCAACCAACCTAATAATTACATTAAGAAACTTCCTCTTCCTTCTTTGTCATTTTTCAGATAGCGCATTTGCATACTCTTCAGCATGCTTTACCCATAGTTATGTACCAACGACTTCCAGCCGGTCGAGATAGTCCCGCAGATCGTCGACTTCCTTTGCGATAGCTGGCAAATCTTGCGCCTTGGCAGAAGACTCCAGCTTGCCTCCAATCTCGGAAATACGGTCGAGGCCATAGCCACCGCCGCTACCTTTCATTTTGTGGCCGCAGCCCCACAAGGCTTCAAAATCTTGTTGTGCGATGGCATCCTGCAACACACTCAGCTCGTCGCGACGACTCTCCAGATAATCCGGGATGAGTTCGAAAATATCTTCATCATCGATTTTGACAATAATTTTTTCGTTTACCATTTCAGGACACCTCTATTGATTTTTAAAATGCTTTCTCAGATATTCTAATCTATATATATCATCTGGATTGCTGGATGGATTCCAACACCTCAAGCAGCACTTTTTTCTTGAGCGGCTTGGTGAGGTGTCTGTTACACCCCGCGTCAATGCTGCGCTGCTCATCTTCTTTGAGTGCGTGGGCAGTCAGGGCAATAATCATGGTTGAGGTGCGCCCTTCTGTTTGTTCGATGCGGCGGATTTCATCTGTGGCCTCGTAACCTCCCATATTCGGCATCTGTACATCCATCAAAACAACGTCGTAGCGGTTCGCGCGGAATTTTTCCAGCGCGACCAAACCGTCCTCAGCCACGTCAAGACTGTGGGCCGTCTTCTTGAGATACGTCTCAATCAACAATACATTGTCCGGATTGTCCTCAGCCAGCAGAATGTGCAGCCCGCCTTGCGATGCAGGTGCATCATAAGGAACGGTTTCTGCTTGGAGTGCTGTCGGCATATTTTGCTGTAGCTCCCGTCCTATGGACTGGATCAATTCGTGGCGTTTGATCGGCTTAAGCAGGAAAGCCAGGGCAGATTTTTTTGCGAGAGGATCTTGTTTAACTGACTCAGAAGCAGAGAGTATTATAATTTTAAGCCCCTGCATGGCTGGATTCGCACGAATCTGGGTACTTAGATCGAGTCCGCTCATTTCGGGCAAGTTGTAATCCACCAGCGCCAAGGCAAACGGCTCTCCTTGCACTGCGGCCTCTTCCAGTACTGCAAGCGCTTGTTTGGCGCCTTCCACCTCATAGACTAGCGCGCCCAACGGTTGGAGATATTGCCGCACGATGGTTCGATACATGGGGAAGCTATCCACCACCAGAATTTTTCGTTTGCGCAAATCTACCGAAATATCGGTACGCACTGGCTGGGCAGCTTGCGGCAAGCGTGCGGTGAAATAGAAGGTTGAGCCTTTCCCTTTCTGGCTATCCACCCAAATTTCACCGTCCATCAGATCTACCAAACGACGGGTTATGGTTAACCCCAAGCCGGTACCGCCGAACTGACGTGTGGTACTGCTATCAACCTGAGTGAAGGGCTTGAAAATGTCTTCCTGTTTTTCTGTAGGAATTCCGATGCCAGTGTCCGCAACAGAGAACCGCAACATGTCCGTGCTACCTTCGACGGGGCGCACACAAATCACGACTCTCCCTTTGTGGGAAAATTTAATTGCATTGCCAACCAGATTCGTCAGACATTGCTTAAGTCGTCTATCATCGCCGTATGCAAACTCAGGCACACCTGGCTTGATGTCCAGCACCAGCTCCAGTCCCTTATCAGAGGCACGGATAGCATGTAGGTCTATTAGATCCTTGAGCGCTTGTTCAAGTGAAAAATCAGTCTTGTCCAGTTCCAGTTGACCGGCCTCGACTTTCGACATATCCAGAATGTCGTTGATCAGCTCCAACAGGTTGTTGCCCGCATTCTGAAAGATTCCCACATACTTGCGCTGTTCGGGGGTAAGCTCGGTCTCGGACAGTATCTCAGCCATGCCGAGAATGGCATTCATCGGCGTGCGAATTTCGTGGCTCATGTTGGCCAGGAATTCACTTTTCGCCAGACTGGCGGCTTCTGCATAGAGCCTGGCCTTGTGCAGGGCTTCCTCAGTCTGCTTAAGCTTGGTTATGTCGTAGAACCATCCCAGAACTGCATCTTCGCCCTGATATTGCATTGGCATATAGGAAGCGAGTGCCCAGACTGTCGCGCCATCAGGTATATGTAATTCGATCTGGCGATTGATTATGGTATTCCCTTGCGCAAGCTCATCCAGAATCTCTTCATAATCTTTGACTCGGACGTAGTACCTTTTTGGATCATCACCCATCGCATCAGGATTCTTGATCATGGCAGCATAACTCGGGTTATAAAACACCACCTTTTGACCCCGCTTAACAGAAATTCGAACAGCGATTGGGCTCAAGTTCAGGATATGGAATAGGCGCTGTTCGCTCTCATATAATTGGTTATCGTTCTGCTTGCGTATACGCAAGGAAATGATGCGTGACCTAATGATCAGAAAAGCCACTGCGCCGGAAATGCCAAGCAACAGGAACCACTTCAGTCGATCCTGAGCCAACTCAAAAACCTCCGGAAGCCGTCTGTAGACATAGACTTTTCTCCCTTTCTCATCCAGCGTTTTGTCGGTCAGTACAAGTGGCTGGCTTTCCGCATCGAAACGATGCAGCGCCGCCGCCCGCCGGTTAAGCCATGGATTGATGGAGAGAACTGGAAAGTCTTCGCGCTTATATATCTCTATACGGGCGTCTCTGGAAAGCCCTGCGAAGGCAGCACCGGGAATTGAACGCATTTCGAATTTAGCATCACTGGCGAGAATAATCACTCCATAAGTGTCGGTGATAAAGGCATCTGCCTGATTGACCAAGTGCGACAGAGCGTGCAGATTGACTTTCGCAACTACGACGCCCACGATGCGCCCCTTGAGAGTGACCGGTACACTGAAAAACAAGCCCGGAATATTGCTTGTTTTCCCCACAGCATATTGGTACCCCTTCTTTCCAGCCATCGCGTCCTGGAAATACTCTCGACTGGCATAATTCGCTCCGACAAAGCTATTCGGTTTATCCGCATTGCTGGCTGCAACGCAATCCCCCGCAGCATTCAGTATATATACGACATCCTCCCCCATTGAAGTGCCTACCAGATTCAAATAGCCACCGACCATTTTGAGCTGAACATCCTCTGACCAAGTTTTTTTTCGCTGTTCGATTGCCAGTGATGAGGGACGCGTGTTTGCACCGAAATTGGATAAAACCCCCAAGACGCGCTCGTCACTTGCAACAACCGTTTGGAGGTTGCGTAAGTGATCGAGATTGAGAGCGATACCTTCGGCAATATTGGTGGCTTGTTGGCCGATAGCGGCGGTTTTTTCCTCAACGAGTGCATTAACGCGTATATCCAGAATGTGCCCCGTAACAAACCAGAATGCGACCAGCCAGAACAGCAACGCGATGGCAAATACACCCCAAAGACGGGATATGGACTGTGACAGTGTCTTCTGATTATTCATGTGATTTTTCCGATCACCTTGCTTGGCTGTAAACAGGTCGAAAATGTTCGACCTGCTTCGATACTTCTTTATTCCGTAGATAATTGGGATCGCTCTTATATATCCCCTCGCTATGTCTAGGCCATATTTCTGGTTACTGCTTGGTTGCCAAGTGCTTCAGTCGTTGGGATTAAAGCGTTTAGAGTCGTAACCGGCCATTTGTTTCACCTCGTCGAAAAGTGACAAAACATTAAGATGACGGATTATAGGCGAATCATTTGGCGATGCGTGGGTTGCGAGTGTTCAAGGATTTCTTGATTTCACATCGCCCACCAAATACCGGACGCAGTGAACGGGGACAACGACACGAAAATAATAGACGCCGTGGCGGGAGATTTTTAGATGCGATGCGAGTGACATGGAAGGAACTTTTTTGGCTCACTTCTTTGGCCCACCGCCAAAACCGGAAGTTTATTATTATTAATATAATTCAATCAGTTACAAGCATTTTTTCCTTCTGGCGGAGAGGGTGGGATTCGAACCCACGGTAGGCTCACACCTACGCCTGATTTCGAGTCAGGTACATTCGACCACTCTGCCACCTCTCCCGATCTGGTCTGCAAACAGCGCGCGCATTTTACCAGTAATGCGCAAAATCAGGCAGAATGTTTACATGGCGAACCCATTGCATCCCTATCTCATATTGTTCGTGTGGCTGAGTACAGTCCTGCTCACTGCTTGCACGCCAACCGAACCACCCCCTGCAAAACCATGGCGGGAAGAATTGACGGTTATTGTGGCGCAGGGCGAGAGCAGCGTAGACACGGAATTCGAGCAGCAGCTCATTGCCCTGTTCGCCAAGCAATTGCAGGTAAAGGTCAAGCTGCTGCCATTGCAGCTGGATCAAATTACACCGCCCCTGATTGCAGGCAAAGCACATATCGCTGCGGCCGGATTACGCGGTAATGCGGCTGGGGGATTGCGCTTTGCTTCTTCCTACCAGACGGTAAGCGAGCAGATGGTGTGTAATGACCCGCCGTCGCACCTAAAGGGATTGATTAGCAAAACCATCGCCGTAGTGGCAGGTTCGGCGCAGGATGCGGCATTACGCGAAGCACAACAAAAGCTGCCCGCACTGAACTGGGAGGCGCGCCATCAACAAACCGTCACCAGTCTTCTGGCCGAGGTAGCCGCAGGCAAGCTGGAATGCACTGTCGCCAACGAGGAGCAACTGGCGCTGGCGCACAATTATTACCCCAAGTTGGATGCAGCATTTGACATAGCCGCGCCATCCAAACTGGCTTGGGCATTCGCGCCGAATGGTGACGAGGCGTTGTTTGCGGAAGCGCAAAAGTTCTTCGCGCTCATCAAGCAAGATGGCACGCTGCGTCGCCTGCTGGATCGCTTTTACGGACACAACGAGCGGCTGGAGCCTATAGATTCGGTCGCCTTTATCACCAAGGCCCAAACCGAGTTGCCGCATTTGCGCAACCTGTTCGAGGAGGCGGGAACGCTGACCGGGATAGACTGGCAATTGCTGGCGGCCATCGGCTACCATGAGTCGCACTGGAACCCGCTCGCCACCTCATTCACCAATGTTCGCGGAATCATGATGCTGACCGAAGATACGGCTGACCGTATGAACGTAACCGATCGTCTCGACCCGCGCCAAAGCATAATGGCGGGAGCACGCTACCTGCAACTACTCAAGGAGCAATTGCCGTTGCATATCCCGGACGAAGAGCGCACTTGGCTGGCTCTCGCGGCCTACAGACAGTTGGATGGATGTAAAAAAGATGATGCCGCTATTGTCGCAGCCTCAGTATTTCGAGCAGACCAAACACGGTTATGCGAGAGGCGGCGAAGCGGTTGTTCTGGTCGAAACGGTACACCTATACTACGACATGCTCAAACACATGGATACGCGCGAAATACCAGATCTCCCAGAGGCGCCATTCCACCTGAAATTACCCGAGATTACGCAATTCAGCTCGCCTTAATAACTTCCAGTCCGCCCATATAGGAACGCAGCACTTCCGGCACCACCACGCTGCCGTCGGCCTGCTGATAATTTTCCAGCACTGCAACCAGCGTGCGCCCCACCGCCAGACCCGAACCATTCAGGGTATGCAGCAATTCCGTCTTGCCCTGCGCATTGCGGAAGCGCGCCTGCATGCGCCGCGCCTGAAAGGCTTCGAAATTGGAACAGGAGGAAATTTCGCGGTAAGTGTTCTGCGCGGGCAGCCACACTTCGATGTCGTAAGTCATTGCGGCGGAGAAGCCCATGTCGCCGGTGCACAGCTTAACTACGCGGTAAGGGAGCACTAACTTTTTCAGGATGGTTTCGGCATGGCCGAGCAACTCTTCCAGTCCTTCGTAGGACTTTTCCGGATGCACAATCTGCACCAACTCCACCTTGTCGAACTGGTGCTGGCGGATCATGCCACGCGTATCGCGCCCGTAGGAACCCGCCTCGGAACGGAAACATGGGGTGTGCGCCACGTACTTCAGTGGCAGTTGCTCCAAGGGCACGATAGAGTCTCGCACCATGTTGGTCACTGGGACTTCGGCGGTGGGAATCAGAAACATACGTGGCTGCATCGTGCTTGTATCTGAAATTGTTGAATGGAGGAGTCCTGTGCCTGAAATTGTTTGATCGCTGACCTTGCTTGGTTCTGCAATTACTGAATTGAGAAGACCTGTACTCGCACTCCCTTGACCACTACCTTTGTTTAATTCAGGTATTGCTGAATTAAGAAGCCCCATTGCTGGCCTCTTTACTTCAAAGAGATCAACTTCGAATTTTGGCAGTTGACCTGTACCACGCATGGAATCAGCATTTACGATGTACGGTACATAAGTCTCAGTGTAGCCGTGCTGGTCTGTATGCGTATCCAACATGTACTGCGCCAGCGCACGGTGCAGCCGCGCCAGCGGGCCTTTCAGTAGCGAAAAGCGCGCGCCGCTGATCTTGGTAGCGGTCTCAAAATCCAACCCGCCTAGCCCTTCGCCAATGCTGACATGATCCTTCGCCTCAAAAGCGAATTGCGGAACGTTACCGACCTTGCGCACTTCTACGTTATCCGTTTCGGATTTTCCCGCCGGAACGCTCTCGTGCGGCGTGTTGGGAATGACGGAAAGGAAGGCATTCAGTTCTTGTTGCACTTGCTCCAGTGTCGCTTCCAATTGCTTGAGCTCGTCGCCCAGATTCGCCACCTCGGCCATGATTGTGGAAGTATCCTCACCTTTAGCCTTGGCTTGCCCGATCAGCTTGGATGAACTATTGCGCTTGGCCTGCAACTCCTGCGTGCGCGTCTGGATGGTCTTGCGCTCAGCTTCGAGTTGCGCAAATTCTCCCGTGTCCAATTTAAAACCTCGCGTAGCCAGCCGCGCCGCCACACCTTCCAAATCATTTCGTAATGCCTGAATATCTAACATCGCTTCTCCGTTTAAATACGAATGGCGGGTTACGCTACGCTAACCCACCCTACATTTTCTTTTTTGCTGCTACATCCAGTTCGCGCAAATGCGCCAGCTTCTCTGCAATTTTAGCTTCCAGCCCGCGCTCTGTCGGCTGGTAAAAACTCACCTCCGGCATGCCATCCGGGAAATAATTTTCCCCCGCCGCATAACCGTCCGCTTCGTTGTGCGCATAACGGTAATCTTTACCGTAATCGAGTTGCTTCATCAGTTTGGTCGGGGCGTTGCGCAAATGCAGCGGCACTTCGCGCGAGCCGTCCTGAGCGACGAAGGCGCGGGCGGCATTATACGCGACATACCCGGCATTCGACTTGGGCGCGCAGGCCAGGTATAGCACGGCTTGCGCCAGCGCCAATTCGCCTTCCGGCGAACCGAGCCGTTCATAAGTTTGTGCGGCATCATTGGTTAACTGAATCGCGCGCGGATCGGCCAGGCCAATATCTTCCCACGCCATGCGCACAATGCGCCGCGCCATGTAGCGCGGATCGGCGCCGCCATCCAGCATGCGAACCAGCCAATACAGCGCGGCATCGGGATTGGAACCACGCACCGATTTATGCAGCGCGGAAATCTGGTCGTAGAACGCCTCGCCGCCCTTGTCGAAACGGCGCAGATTTTGCGCCAGCGTATTGTCGAGAAAGGCATTGTCTATCTTGCTTACGCCAGAAGTTTGTGCGGCGGTTTGCAACTGCTCCAGCACATTGAGCAAACGACGTGCATCGCCGTCGGCATAACCGATGATGCGTTCGCGCGCATCGTCATCGAACTGCAAGAGACCCGTTCGCCCTGAGCTTGTCGAAGGGTCAGGGCAGGCTTCGACAGGCTCAGTCCGAACGGAATTAATATCTGGCTGAGCCAACTCCAAAAACTGCTGCGCATGTTCGAACAACACACCCAACTCCTCCGCCGACAGCGCACGCAGCACATACACCTGAGCGCGTGACAACAGCGCGTTGTTCACTTCAAACGATGGATTCTCGGTGGTCGCGCCGATGAAAGTCACCAGCCCCTGTTCGACGAAAGGCAGGAAGGCATCCTGCTGCGACTTGTTGAAGCGGTGTACTTCGTCCACGAATAAGATAGTGTGGCGCCCGCGCTGTTGCAACACTTGTTGCGCCTGCGCGATGGCCTCGCGGATATCCTTCACCCCGGACAGCACCGCCGACAGCGGCACGAACTCGGCATCGAACGCCGACGCCATTAGCCGCGCCAGTGTAGTCTTGCCCACGCCCGGCGGCCCCCACAAAATCATCGAATGCAGCTTGCCGGATTCAAACGCCAACCGCAGCGGCCTGCCCGGCCCCAGCAGGTGCGACTGCCCGATTACTTCGTCTATGTGCTTGGGACGCAGCCGCTCGGCCAGCGGCGCGGCAGGGGCGGATGGAACAAACAGGTTGTCTTGGGTTGAGGGCATATGGTTAAGCGAATGACATCTGGCTATCGGCGGGAGAAATACACCAACCCCTCCCAGCCTCCCCTTGTCAGGGGAGGAGACTGCACGCCCCTCCCCTGACAAGGGGAGGTTGGGAGGGGTTTATTCGCCCAGCACATCTGCGCCCTTGGGCGGCACGAATTTAAACAAAGCTGGCGACAACTTTGGATTGCGCTGCATGTTGGAAAAACGCAATACGGTTTTATGTTCAAAGGCATCATGCAATTCCATGATGGACAGATTGGACTGAGCATCGAACGCCATGAGAATTTCTTCAAAACTGGTGTCTGGGTTGCGTGGTGTGGCTTGCATCCAATCCAGCCCATCACGGCTGCCCATCTCTTTCAATACAAAGCCACGCTCGATCTCGTTATTGCCGGACAGCAACGCTGCCGGGCTGCTGCCCAGCGCTGCATCCAGCTTTTTCACAGTGACCTGATTCAGGTCCGTATCATACAACCAGAATTTTTCGCCATCGCCCACGATCAATTGTTCGTAGGGTTTCTGGTAAACCCAGCGGAATTTTCCCGGACGCTCAAACTGCATGGTGCCCGACGCAGATTGAATTTTCTTGCCGTCTTTATCCAACACATCCTGAGTATAGTTCGCCTGCCCGGAATGAGTGGAGGCGATAAAAGTTTTTAGCTTGTCGATGGCATCGGCATGGGCGGCAGTTGTCACAGTCAGCAAAAAACAAAATACAAATTTCTTAAACATCCAAAACCTTTCACCACAGAGGCACATAACCAGCGACTTGGCTGGCGCTTTAACCAGCCTTAGTCGAGTGGCTAGTAGTTTCATCAGAGACACCGAGGAAAAACAAGAGAAACCAGAATACGGGTAGATTACTTTACGTTTGGTTTTCTCTGTGCCTCTGTGTCTCTGTGGTAGATTTTTATTCCGGCCTTGCAGGCGCAATCACTTCCCGATTACCGTTGCTTTGCATCGGCGTCACCACTCCGGCGCGCTCCATCTGTTCCACCAGCCGCGCGGCGCGGTTATAACCAATGCGCAGATGGCGCTGCACCAGCGAGATGGAGGCGCGGCGCGATTTCAGCACGATCTCCACTGCTTGGTCGTACAGAGCATCAGCTTCCACATCCGCACCGCCACCTTCGAACTCGCCACCCGCATCCTGCTCTTCCAGCGAAGTCAGCACACCCTCGATGTAATTTGGTTCGCCCTGTGCCTTGAGATATTCTGCCACGCGATGCACTTCCTGATCGGATACAAAGGCGCCGTGTACGCGTTGCGGATAACCGCTGCCCGGCGGCAGGTAGAGCATATCGCCCTGACCGAGCAGCGCTTCCGCGCCCATCTGATCCAGAATGGTGCGCGAATCTATTTTGCTCGACACCTGAAACGCCACGCGCGTCGGCACGTTGGCCTTGATAAGTCCGGTAATCACATCCACCGATGGGCGTTGTGTCGCCAGCACCAGATGAATCCCGGAGGCGCGCGCCTTCTGCGCCAAACGCGCGATCAACTCTTCCACCTTTTTGCCTACCACCATCATCAGGTCGGCCAGCTCATCGATGAATACAACGATGAGAGGCATCTCTTCCAGCGCTTCCGGATTATCCGGGGTCAGCGTGAACGGGTTGGTCAGTGGTGCACCTTCCTTGATCGCGTCACGCACCTTCTGGTTGTAACCGGCGATGTTGCGCACGCCGAGCGATGACATCAGCTTGTAGCGCTTGTCCATATCCTGCACGCACCAGTTCAAGGCGGATGCGGCAAGGCGCATGTCAGTGACCACCGGTGCCAGCAGGTGCGGAATGCCTTCATACACAGACAGCTCCAGCATCTTGGGATCAACCAGCAGCAGGCGCACCTGCTGCGGTGTGGCCTTGTACAGCAGGCTCAGGATCATGGCGTTGATCGCCACCGACTTGCCGGAGCCGGTGGTGCCCGCCACCAGCACGTGCGGCATCTTGCCCAAGTCGGCCACCACGGGCTTGCCTGCGATGTCCTTGCCCATCGCCATGGTGAGCGGCGAGTTCATGTCCGCATACGCCTGCGAACTCAGAATCTCGGAAAGCTTCACGATCTGGCGTTTCGGGTTGGGCAATTCCAGTGCCATATAAGCTTTGCCGGGGATGGTCTCGACCACGCGAATGCTCACCACCGACAGCGCGCGCGCCAAATCTTTCACCAGATTGGTGATCTGGCTACCCTTCACGCCAACGGCAGGTTCAATCTCGTAACGTGTGATAACCGGCCCCGGATAGGCCGCGACAACTTTCACCTCCACGCCGAAATCATTGAGCTTGCGCTCGATCAAGCGCGAGGTAAATTCCAGCGTGTCAGCGGACAGCACTTCGATTTCATGCGTAGGTTGATCCAGCAAATGCAGCGGCGGCAAAGGCGAGTCGGGCATATCTGCAAACAGCGGGACTTGTTTTTCTGCCTCCACACGCTTGGATTGTGGCACTTCCAGTACCGGCGATTCGATATAGATAGGCTGGTGATCTTCCACGCGTTTCTTTTCCACTTCCACCACAACTTGGCGCTCAACCAACGCATAGGTGCCGATGCGTCTATCCTGCCATGTCTGCCAAGTGTTGCGCATCCAGAAATAACTTATCTCAATAGCCGTGCCCAGCCAGTCGGTGAAGCGCAGCCAGGATAGCCCGCTGAACAGGCTGAAGCTGGCAGCTATCAGCGCCAGCAGGCACAGGGTGGCACCGGTAAAGCCCAGCAGGTGCGCCAGCGCATCGCCCAACACCGCGCCGAGCATACCGCCGGGAGCGAGCGGCAGCGCGGCTTTCAGGCTATATAGCCGCAACGCTTCCAGTGCGCTGGAGGACAACAGCAGCACGGCAAAGCCGAGCAGCGCCACCCACAAAGCGCGGCGGTCGAACAGCCCGTCGGGAGCAATACCACGATAGCCCGCCCACACGCGCTGCACTAAAAATGCCGCCCACCACCACGCAGAGAAGCCAAACACATACAGCAAAACATCTGCCAGCCACGCGCCGAACAAACCACCCGGATTGTGCGGCACCGCGCTGCTGGCGCTGTGCGACCATGCGGGATCGTTGCGGTCGTAGCCGTACAAAATAAGGATTAAATACAAAGCCACGGCAAGCAGCAGCAGCCAGCGCGATTCGCGTAGCAACGCTACCAATCGGCCCGGCAAAGGGGTGGATTTATCGACAGTATCGCTTAATGACATAGTGAGTTCCGCACAGGAGCTTGTGTATTCATAAAACGGAATTTCTTCCCGCAAGCAGGCCTGTACGCCTCGCCGCCTGCACCGCATCCATACGCTTGTTCACGTGCAGAGCCTGGAATATGGCAGCAACATGGATCTTGACCGTGCCTTCCGCGAGGCCGATAGCCAAGCCGATATCCTTGTTCGATAGCCCTGCGGCGAGATGCTGCAACACCTCCATCTGGCGTACAGTCAGGCCGAATTCATTGGTGCGCCAACTGCGCTTATCTTCCCGCACTTGGCTAAGCGCCAGCTGCAACAATTGCGGTGGCAGGTAAACGCCGCCATCCAGCACCAAACGCAAGGCATGGAGCATATCCTGTCCGGACGACATCTTGGAAATAAACCCCATCGCGCCACTGTTCATCACCTTCTCGATGTCCTCGCGCTGGTCGGTGCCGCTAATCACCACTACCGGAACGTCAGGGTAGCTCGTATGAAACAACTTTACTGAAGACACACCATCACTGCCGGGCAGATGTAGATCAAGCAAGACAAGATCCAGGTCGGGGTTGTCTCTCGCAGCGCTAAGTGCACCCGCAAAATTTCCGGCATCGATGATCTCAATCTGTTCATCCAATTTACGCAGGACGTAACGCATACCATCGCGGAATAGCGCATGATCGTCCACCAACAGTATTTTCATCCATTCCCCCGCCTGCTTTATCTTACGCATCATACATCAAGCGCAAAAAACCTTCCCGCGCACGGTATTTTTAGCGCGCTATTTTCCCAGCAGTAATTTTATATCCTGAACCAGCAGTTCAGTACGCTGACCATAAGGGGAAAGCAATACGATCTTACCGTTCTTGCCGATGAGATAAGTGCCATCGGAATGATCCAGCGTGTAACCGTTCTTATCGGCATGTTTCTCATAACTTACGGCAAATACCTTGGCTGCCTGTGCGGTGGCCTGAGCATCGCCGTACAGGCCAAGGAAAGACGGGTTGAACGAGGGCACAAATTTTGCCAGCACTGCCGGCGTATCGCGTTCCGGGTCGAGTGTGACGAACAGCACCTGTACTTTTTCCGCATCCGGGCCCAGCAAGCGTATTACCTGCGACAGATCGGCCAGCGTGGTCGGACACACTTCCGGGCAATGGGTATAACCGAAAAACAGCACCACCACCTTGCCCCTGAAATCTGACAGGCTGCGCATTTTTCCGGCAGCATCAGTCAGGCGAAAATCCGCAGCCGCTTGTTCATAGCGCCAGCTGATATCAACCGCATTGGTGGGCAAAGGCGGTTCGGATTTATTGCATCCGGCGAGCAAAATTAGAAAAACCTGCAATAGCAGGACAAGATTACGCATCATTTTCACCATCATTTTGGTTCAGCAATTCGATATTCAACTGTGCCGCCGCTATGCGCGCATCCGTCGCTGCTTGATATTCAACCACTCCCAGCAACGGCGCATCCAGACGCTGTTCCAGCGCAGCGATATTGTCACGCAACGCGGGCATATCTGCTTCCAATACATTCGCCACCCAGCCCGCCAATTTCAATCCATACGCTGCAACGGCATCGGCAGTAAGCAAAGCATGGTTCAAACATCCAAGGCGCATGCCTACCACCATTATCACGGGCAGTTGCAACTGCTGTGCCAGATCAGCGCTATCCTGCTTCTCATTGAGCGGCACCTTGAAACCGCCAATGCCTTCCACGATTACCACATCCGCCTGTGAAAGCAGCTCACGGAAAGCTGTCAGGATACGGGCGAAATCGATGCGCACACCGGCGATTCTCGCCGCGATATGTGGCGCGATGGGATGATAGAAGTTATACGGATTGATCTGCCCATAACTTGCCAAAATATTACAGGCTGCCCACAACTGCTTCGCGTCCTCATTGTGATCGTCATCATCGCAACCCGCAGCCACCGGTTTCATGCCGACCACACGCTGACCTTGTGCGGCGAAAGCATGCAGTAGCGCACAACTGATGAGTGTTTTGCCAACGCCGGTGTCGGTACCGGTAACGAAATAGTTCACTCAACTCCCCCACTACATAACCCGTCATTCCCGCGAAGGCGGGAATCCAGCGAGTTTAAACAAAAGGCATTTTTAATTACTGGATTCCCGCCTTCGCGGGAATGACGGCACATAAATTTCATAGCTTGAACGGGGTCTGAATAATCTGCGCACCATCCGCCGTCACTCTGGGTTTTGGTTTCCACGCATGTCCATACACAATCTCGAAAGTCGCGGGCAGTTTGCCATCGCGGCGATAGCTTTCATAACGCTCCAACACTTGCTGCCACGCCGCCTTGCCCATCATACCCTGCGCACGCCCGGCGGTGGCATTGTGAGCACCGATGCTGCGCAAATCCTGCATCATTGATTTTACATCGGCATAGGTGAGTGTGATGATTTCCATATCCATCACCGGTTCGGCAAAGCCACTGTGCGTCAGCATGTCGCCGAAATCATGCATATCGATAAAACGACTGACGTGATTGTATCCGTCTACTCCCTGAAAGACGCTACGCAACTCCTTTAACGTGTCCGGGCCGAAGGTGCTGAACATCAACAGGCCATCCGTTTTCAGCACGCGGTGCAGTTCCTGGAAAGTGGCGGGCGGATCGTTACACCATTGCAGTGCAAGATTCGACCACACCATTTCTACGCTGTTGGTGGCCAGCGGCAGCGCTTCAACATCGGCGCAGACATGGCTTTGCTGGCTACCGGAGAACAGCTTGCGCCACCAGCCCGAATGCTCGCGCGCCACGTTCAACATGCCCAGCGCTATATCCAGCGCCACCACTTGTGCTGCCGGATAGCGCTGCGTTAACTGGCGTGTTCCCCAGCCGGTACCGCTGCCCGCATCCAGAATTTTTACCGGACTCTGCTTGATGTAATCCAGCCTTTCCAGCATGCGTCGGCACACTTCGCGCTGCAACACGGCCGCAGCATCGTAATCGCGTGCGGCGCGGCTAAAGGCGCGGCGCACTTGTTTCTTGTCTATCAGGAATTCATCCATGCAAAAAATCCATTATCTGTTCTACAAAAATTTCCGGATGCGACAGGAACGGCGCATGCGCCGCACCGGCGATTTCCACCACGCGCGCATCAGGCAGGGATTGCGCCATATAAAACGACGCTGCCGGCGGCGTCAACTTGTCGCGCTCCCCGGCAATGAGCAATGCAGGCTGGCAGATGGACGCCAATTCGTTGCGCAAATCTGCGTCACGCAAAATCTCCAGCCCGCCGCGCAATGCCTTCACATCCGGCTCGCCACGGCTGAACAGGCGGGAGCGCATGTCCGCCAACAGCGCACGCTCGTTCGCGCTGCCGCGCAATTGCAAGGCCAGGAAGCGGCGCAAGGTGGCAGCGTGATCCAGCTCCAGCTCGGCGGCGAATTGTCGCAAGGATGCCGCCGCCATGCCGAACAGCCAGCCCTCGCGCTCGGCAAAGCACGGTGTGCTGGCGACGAGCACCAACCGTCGCACCTGCTGCGGTGCAAGCTGCGCCCAGCGCAATGCGACCAATCCACCCAGCGACCAGCCACACACATTCAATGGCTCGTCGAACTGCGCGGACAACTCATCCACGATGGCGTCAAGCGTCAAGGGATAAGGGGAATGTGAGAAGGGTGTGTCTTGTCCCTTGTCCCTTGAGCTATAGCCATGTCCCGGCAAGTCCACGCAATGCACACGAAAATCCTGCGCCAACTGCGCAACCACATTATCCCAGATGCCGCCGTGCATTCCCCAGCCGTGGATCAACACCAACGGCGCGCCGCTGCCGTGGCTTTCAACGTGCAAGCTCATGCAAAGCCTCGATCAATTGTGCGACATCCTGTTCACCGTGCGCGGCAGACAATGAGATGCGCAGGCGCGCGGTGCCCTGCGGCACGGTAGGCGGGCGGATAGCGGGCACCCAGATACCGCGTGCGCGCAAGCCCTCACTCAATGCCACAGCATCCTCATTGCCGCCGACCAGCAAAGGCTGGATCGGCGTGGATGAAGACATTAGCGTCCACGACGAGCCTGCCAATCCGGTGCGCAACTGTGCTATTAATTTGCACAGTTGTTCGCGCCGCCATTCCTCCTCGCGCAACACTGCCAAGCTTGCCAGCAATGCGGAAGACAGCGCGGGTGAGCTGGCAGTGGTGTAGATATAGCTGCGTGCGTTCTGCACCAGCGTCTCGATAACCACTTGCTCCGCCGCCACGAATGCGCCGGATACGCCAGCCGCCTTACCCAGCGTCGCCATGTAGATGATGCGCGGCGAATTCAGGTTGAAATGCGCCAGTGCGCCGCGCCCCTGTTCGCCCAGCACGCCGAAGCCATGCGCATCGTCCACCAGCAGCCATGCATCATGTCGCTCGCACAATACCAGCAGCTTCGGCAATGGTGCCATATCGCCGTCCATGCTGAACACCGCATCGGTGGTGATGAGTTTTCGCCCACCTTCAGTTTGTTCCAGCAGTTGTTCCAAATGCGTCACATCATTATGGCGATAGCGTTTAACCTCGGCACGCGATAGCAACATGGCATCGTTGAGCGAAGCATGATTCAATTTGTCGGCAAACACCGTGTCACCGCGCCCGACCAATGCCTGCACCGCACCGAGGTTAGCCAGATAACCGGTGGAAAACAACAGCGCGGCAGGCTTGCGCACAAATACCGCGAGTTCATTTTCAAGTTGTTGATGTGCATCGAAGTGACCACTCACTAAATGCGAAGCCCCGCTGCCCACGCCGTACTGTTGTGCGCCCGTTTGCAGGGCGGCGATCAGTTGTGGGTGATTGGCGAGGCCGAGGTAATCGTTGCTGCAAAAAGACAGGCAGGACTTGCCGTCCATCGTGATGCGCACGCCCTGCGGCGATTCCAGCACACGGCGGCGGCGCAGCAAACCTTGTGCCGTGCGTTCATCGAGTTGATGTTGAAGTTCGGTGAATGGCATAAATGGTGTATAGGTTGAGTTACGTCCGTCGGTGGTGAGCGTCTCAAATTAACTGCGGATTCAACCGGTTGAATCCGCAACCCAAACCGGTCATAGCAACTTCCCGATATCAGTCATTCGACTATATGCGAAAGCATATTCAGGATTAGATAGGAGTCCACGGCAAGATCCTAGATCAGTGACTCTTCTGGAGTACTGCTCGTCCGTTCCTGTTACCAAAGGAGTGTAAGACGGTTTCCGTGCCGGCGGGACTAATCTTGAATACGGTACCATCGCCGTTTGCGCCACCACTCATAGTTGTCCCATACATGTTTCCGGTACTGTCCATGATCAGCCCCCCGTTGGCAACTTTCCGTCGCTTCCAGAAAAGGAGTGGAGGACTGTTTCCATGCCGGTGGGACTGATCTTGAATACTGTACCATCGCCCTCACCGCCATTCGTACCGCCAATCGAAGTCGTTCCATACAGGTTTCCGGCAGTGTCCATCACCAGGCGCCCTCAGGGTCCTGTCCGTCCTTTTCTGCGTATCCAGCGAAGGAATACAGCATGGTTCCCATGCCGGCGGGACTGATCTTGAACACACCACCCCAATAACCACGCTGGCTACCGCTCGTACCATACAGGTTTCCGGCAGTGTCCATGACCAACCCTCCTGGATCCCGTCCGTCGCTTCCTGCGAAGGA
>Ga0302274_10000797_pt1 | contig 31614 bp, 26 predicted proteins | sample III_Bog_N2_1_FD_198755 | JGI IMG/M metagenome (GOLD analysis project Ga0302274, IMG submission 198755) | Peat permafrost microbial communities from Stordalen Mire near Abisko, Sweden - III_Bog_N2_1 | ecosystem: Environmental > Terrestrial > Soil > Wetlands > Peat | place: Sweden: Abisko...
CAATGCTGACGAAGCTGACGATGATCGCTTCAAAGATAAGGTCCCGCTTGAGCGTGTGGATCGACTGATTGATGAGCCATGAACGGTCGTAGGCGGTTACGATCTCGACGCCGGGAGGCAGCGACGGCGCAATCTCCTTGAATTTGGCCTTGACCCCGTTGATGACATTGAGTGCATTCATGCCGTAGCGCATCACCACGATGCCGCCAACGGTTTCCCCCTGGCCTTGCCAGTCGGCCGCGCCGCGTCGAACGTCCGGACCGAAGGAGACCGTGCCAAGATCCTTCACAAGCACGGGCGTGCCGTTCTTAGTCGCAACTGGAACGTTTTCGAGATCGGAGAGCGAGCGCAGGTAGCCCAGGCCGCGGATCATGTATTCAGCGCCGCTCATGTCCAGTACGTCGCCGCCGACTTCATTGGTGCTCTGGCGGACGCGGTCGATCACCGTCGAGGCAGAAACGCCGTAAGAGAACAGCTTGTTCGGATCGAGGTTGACCTGGTACTGGCGTACGAAGCCGCCAATGCTGGCAACTTCCGCCACTCCCGGAACGGTTTCAAGCTGATAGCGAAGATACCAGTCCTGCAGAGCGCGCAAATCGGCGAGGCTTTTGGTGTGGCTGCGGTCCACGATGGCGTACTCGTAGACCCAGCCAGCCCCGGTCGCGTCAGGACCGATGGCAGGATGCACATCGGCGGGGAGCTTGCCTGCGATTTGCTGCAGATACTCGATCACGCGTGATCGGGCCCAGTAAAGGTCGGTGCCATCCTGAAAAACGACGAAGACATAGGAGTCGCCGAACATGGTCTGAGCGCGCACGTTTTTGACTTGAGGCGCCGAGAGGAGTGCCGTCACAATCGGATATGTGACCTGGTCTTCGATTACATTAGGCGGCTCGCCGGCCCAGGGCGTGTGAATGATGACCTGAACGTCGCTGATGTCAGGCAACGCATCCAGCGGCACGCGCTGCATGGACCAGATACCTGCGATAACCAGGAGAATGGCGCCTGTGAAAACAAGGAAAGGATTGCGTGCGCACCACGCAATGATCTTCGAAATCATCACATGCCTCCCGTCGCGCTGACGCTGAGCTGCTTCGCGGCCACGGTCTGGCCTCCGCGCTGAACGCTCACTGTCGCAGACCAGGTTCCGCCGGCCGGCAGTTGCAGGGAGCCTTCGTAAATGCCATTGCCTTTATCGACGATTGCGGCAACGGCGTGTTCCGCTGCCATTCCCATCGCGGGCATGGCCGGCATGAAGAAGTTCGCGGTCACCTGCACTCCCGTCACTGGCTTGCCATCTGATCCCGTCACCCTCACGCGCACTGTGTTCGCACCCTTGCGCGGCGGAGTTGGCTCCGTGCTCAAGTCGATCAGGATTTGTGCCGCGGGGGCGGAATTCGCGCTTGCAGCCGGTTGTTGCGGGAGGGCCGTATAGGCTCCGAGAGCCGCTTGAAGCTGCGCTTCGGAATCCACCAGGAAGTTGGCCGAGCTAACCACGCGGTCGCCCGGCTTCAGCCCGTTGAGGACGACGATCGAATCGTCGAGCTGCGGCCCGGTCTCGATGGTGCGCGGTTCCAGATTGCCGTTGCCGTGGTCGATAAACGCGATGGCTCGTGAGCCAGCCTGAAGCACCGCTGACGACGGAATAACCAGTTGCCGTCCAAGCGATAGCGCGATGGCGACGTTCACATACATTCCCGGCTTCAGCACCACGCCAGGGTTGCTGAACACCAGGCGCACACGCACCGTTCGTGTTGCAGGATCGACTTGCGGCAGAATCTGATCGATGCGTCCGCTGAAGTGACGTCCGGGATAGGCGTCGACCGTGACCTGCGCCGCGTCGCCTGGCCTCAAGCGGCCAACGTCATTCTGAAACACATTGGCATACACCCACACGGTGGAAAGATCGGCGATGGTATAGAGCTTCGTTTCCGGCTGCACGTATGCATTCGGCAAAGCTTCGCGCTCGGTAATGTATCCGGAAGCCGGCGAGTCGATTGCGATGTTTCGCTCTACCTTGCCGCTCTGGTCCAGATCAGCGATCGTTTGGGCTGAAACACCGAATTGGAGCAAGCGCTCTTGTGCGGCCTTGAGCAGCCACCCGCTCTCGTGTGCAGCCATGCCATGCGTATCCTGCGAGAATGCGCTTTCGTTCTGTTTGGCAAGCAGGTATTCCTGCTCGCTGCTCACTAGGTCAGGGCTATAAACGGTGAAGAGGCGCTGGCCCTTGCGCACGTACTGGTAGGTAGCATTCGCAAAGACATCCTGAATCCAGCCCGGAAAGCGGGTCTGCACATAGGCGAGCTTCTCTTCGTCGATGTCAACGTTCCCAGGAACGTTCAGGTCATCGCTTACATTTTTGAGTTCTGCGACCGCTGTAGTCACGCCGATTTCCTGAAGCCTCTGCGGCGACAACTGAACTGGGGCAAGTTCGGGTTGACGACCCGCCGACGATGCATTGCTCTGCGGCGCAGGCTGCGAGGCCGCCTCCGGCCCGCGCGCTACAACAGGATCTTGCGAGGCTACGAGCGGAGTTGTGCGGCCGCGGTTGAGAACGACATAACCGAGTGCGGCTGCAAGCGAAATGCAAAGGACAACAGCCAATGCGAGGGAGATCTGATAGGTGCGTGCCTTCACGGTTTTACCTCCGGCGCGGTCTGCTGTTGCTGCTCCAATGAAGTGCCTGTAGCGAGTTCGAGGTCTGCCAGTCGTGCATCGAAATCGGCAACGGCCTGGAACCAGTCGAGATCGACATCGACGACCGTCATCTGGCTGTCGAGAAGATCGAGAAAATCCGTCTTGTCGTTCTCGTAGGCGATCACGCTTGCCTGGAGAGTGGCTTCGGCCTGTGGCCGCAGTTGGTCGTGATACATGTGCGCAAGCTGTTGCGCGGCCCGTGCCTCGACCAGCGCTTCCTGAATCTGTCCGAATGCGGCGTTGCGCAGTGCTACGAGTTCCGCATCCTGCTCTGTGGCTGTTGCAGTGGCTTCCGCAATCTCCGCGTCATGTTTGCGGTGGTTCAGCCATGGAAGGTTCATGGAACCCTCCACCATGTAGTTGTTGCGCATGTTGGAGCCGGGCTGCATCAGCATGTACCCTGCCGAGACCGTGAAGTCGGGCAGATAAGCCTTTCTGGCAAGCGCCTGTTCCTTGTGGCTGCGCTCTGCGGCCTCGCGGACCGCAACCAGATCGGGCCGGGATTGCAGAGCCAGGTCTTCAAGTGTTTGCGCCGTAGGCAGGGCAACGATAACCGCGTAGTCTCCATGCAGGTTGAGCGGCGCGGTAGGGTCGCGGCCCAACAGCGTGTTGAGCCGGGCTCGCGCCAAATCGGCGTCGCGGTCGAATCGGATCATATGTTCCGCCAGGCCGGTGAGCGTGACCTGGGCTTTCAGGATGTCCTGCTGCGATACCTTCCCGACCGCGTACTTGATGCGCGCGGCCTCGATTGCCTGGCGCGCAATGTCCACGTGCTGATCGTGAATGCGCAGTTCGCCCTGGGCGAGAAGCAGATCGTCGAAGGCCTTGTGTATGCGGACGCGAATCTCCAGACGAACCTGTTCAAGCTGCGCCCTGGCAACGTCCACATCGGACTCCGCCACGTTTATGCGCAGCGCCCTCTTGCCCGCTCCCGGTAACGTTTGGCTCACGCTGAACATATTCTGGGCGGCGTTGTAATCCCAGGGCTTTTCCAGCGGCACACCCCATCCGCGATACATCGCCACGGGGTCATCGAGTGCGCCTGCGGCCGGAACGTGCGCCTGCGCAATGGCGACTCGCCGGGCTGCGACCGCAATCTCCGGGTTCTCGGCAAGCGCGATCCGTTCGACTTCGTTCAGCGTCAGCGCCGGGCTTGAAGCCTCGGGTTCATGATGCTGCTCAAACAATGCGGCAAAATTAGCCAGGCCATCGGTCTTGGTTGGCGCTTGTGCGCGCGAAACCCCGGGCACACCGGCTACCAGAATGCAAATTATTGAAACAAGAATCTTCATCGTCCCTCCCGGCGGGTACACAGTTCACGGCCTGGTCGCGGCTTCGCATGGCACATGGGCGCGCGAAGACACACCAAGGCCCAGGTTCAGCCTGCGAAGGAGGGAGTTCTAGATTCGGAGTATGGAGATACCGCCCGGCGAGAATTTGGGCGGCGGCGCTTCCAGCGCATTCCGGCACGCCGCGCTCTGAGAGGTAGGCGCCTGGAGATTGGCCCCGGCTGGCATGAGTGCCAATCGCTGCGAATGCTCAGAAGAGGATTGAGCAACCGGAGTGACTGCAGGATTCTGGCGGCCGGCCTGGCAGCACGAGCGATTCGCTGTCGTTCCTGCCGGAGCGCATGGCACCGTCATGTTCATGGCACTGCAGCAGGAGTGCTGTCCTGTCGTGCGCATGGCAAGCAAACAGGCAGACACGGGCATCGCGGTCCAAAGAACCACAACCGCCAGCATCAGCAACGCGCCTTTTCTGCCCCAGTTCATCGTGTCAAGGTCCCGAGTCTCAATAGTGAGCATCCACTTCCGTGCTTCCTGCGACAGTGATTTAGATCACACCCGTGAAGCACCGAAGAACGAACGCTCTCACCTCACCATACCAAAAGCCGCCAGCAGAGCATGAGCGCATCGGCCAGCTGAACAAAGCGAAAGCCAAGGAATTCAGGTCGGGCAGCCATTTTCATTGAAGCCGAACCTTGGTGAGAATGGAACGGTGCAAAATGAGCGAATACGGCCATAATGGCGCCATGCAGCGGGCTGAAGAACGCGATGCGGTGTGCGGGATGAAGATCGATTCCGCGGACGCGGCGACGAGCATTGAACATCGGGGATCGACTGTCTACTTCTGCAGCCAGGTGTGCGCCGCGAAGTTTCGTGCTGCACCAGAGAAGTACGCGCCGGTCAAGCCGGACGCAGCTCCTCCGCATCCGGCGGGAAAGACCGCACCGCAAGGGGAATACACCTGTCCGATGCATCCTGAGGTCAGGCAAATGGGGCTGGGCAGTTGTCCGAAGTGCGGCATGGCGCTCGAACCTCGTGAGGCCACCACCGAAGAGTCGACTCCTGAGCTGGCTGATATGACGAGGCGCCTGTGGATCAGCGTCGCGCTCGCCGCTCCCATGCTCGCGCTGATGGTCTCCACCTTTCTCCCTTCTTGCCCATGAAGCACATGTTCGCGGCAAAAGTGTGGACCTGGATCGAATTCGCGCTGGCAACACCGATGGTCCTTTGGTGCGGGTTTAGGAACGTCCCATTTGGGAGAATGCGATCGAGAAAGCAGAGAAGCGAATCGGGGAACTTACGCCACCATGGAAACGGCCAGCGCAGAGCTGGGGTGAGATAAAGTCCCTCGACCTGCAGCCGCCCCGGCCGATTTACAAAGGAGCCAAATCCATGAAGCGGCCAAGCGGAAGGAGATCTACATGAAAGCTTCACATATCTGTTTCAAAAGGCTGTCTAGACCTTGTTGTGCAAGCGATTGGGTCTCGGTCTGACCTATTCGACTTGACGCCAAATGAGCCGAAGAGCGGGCAAGCCTCCATGAATCATCTGTGGACGCTTTTCCGGCTTCAAATTCCGACGCTTGTTCGATTGCTGCGAGGGTGATTTCCGCAGGGACTTTCTATCCCAGAATTCCTTTGTCGCGCAGACCCCGCTTTGTCGTGCATTTTGAGGGTAAAAGGCGGAATTAGGGCGAAAATGGCGACTAAGGCGACAAAAGGGAAGTGACAGTAAAATGCATATTTTCTATATTTTATCAATGGAATCAGGAAGTTAGGCTGAATGCTGGCGGAGAGAGTGGGATTCGAACCCACGTTAGAGTTTCCCCTAAACACGCTTTCCAAGCGTGCGCCTTCAGCCACTCGGCCATCTCTCCGGAGGGTGCCCTGTCGCGCGCGGAGGGCACTTTGCCTCAATGAGTTTAACAGAGTTGGGGCCCGAGGCGGTTTCTCGGGTGGGCTACCTTGCCGTCGCCCTCTTGGGAAATCGCATCGGGCAAAAGTGGCAAATGGAAGGGAACGTTTCTGACTTTCGGGTCCATCGTTTGGCTGGTGAATCCCCGTCTCCTGGTTGGTGCGTGAAATCGTTTACAAAGCCGGGCTGCGTCGTTTATAGTTCGGCGTTGCCAAATGTGAGCGGAAGTCCTCGTTTCAACTCGAGTTGATTCAGAAAGTTCGGCAAGATTCGGTTCAGAAATCATCGAAGGAGTGCCCCCATGTTCGAAATCTCGCGCAGAAGTTTGCTTCGTACGGGAATTGTTCTCACGGCTTCATCGGTACTTTCACGGAGGGGTTGGGGCAGCGTGCTGCCCGGCTACCAGGACACGTCGGTCGAAGCGCCGCGTGAGAAGCTGCTCTTCGACATTGGCTGGAAGTTTCAGTTCGGCCACGGCAGCGATCCTGCGCGGGATCTCGGATTTGGGAAGGGGCAGGGAGACTTTGCCAAGACCGGGGACTTTGAATTCTCCAAGGCCAAGTTTGACGACTCGAAGTGGCGTCCGTTGAACTTGCCGCACGACTGGGCGGTGGAACTGCCGTTTGTGCGCGACGAAGAGCTGAATTCGCACGGATACAAGCCTCTCGGCCGCCGCTATCCGGAGACGAGCGTGGGTTGGTACCGGCGGGAGTTCGAGATTCCGGCCACCGACCTGGGGCGCCGGGTCAGCATGGATTTCGACGGGGCGTTTCGCGATGTGCTGGTGTTTGTGAACGGATGCTTCATCGGGCGGAATAACAACGGATACGCGCCGTTCAGCTTCGACATTACGGATTTCATTGCCTACGGAGCAAAGAACTACATTGTTGCGCGCGTTGACGCGAGCTTCGGGGACGGATGGTTTTACGAGGGCGCGGGCATTTACCGGCATATGTGGCTTTCGAAGACAGATGCCCTTCACCTGGGGGCTTTGGAGAGTTGGGTGCGACCGAAGGTTAGCGGCGATACGGCCACGCTGAGCCTGGGAACGATTGTGCAGAACGAGGGGAAGCAGCCCGAGAGTGCCAAGGTGACGTGGAAGATAATGGACCCCGCGGGGAAGACAGTGGCGACGGCAGAGGCCGCAGGGCAGAAGATTGACGTGGATGGGACTGCGCACTACACAGCGACCGCCCAACTGCAGAATCCGGCGCTTTGGAGTGTCGATACGCCGAATCTTTATTCGGCTGTTGTTTCCGTTGAGACGGAGGGCAAAGTGCGCGATGCCGAGCGCGTGAGCTTTGGCGTGCGGACTGTGCTGTTCGACGCGGACAAGGGATTCTTCCTGAATGGAAAGAGCCTTAAGATCCAAGGGACTTGCAACCACCAGGACCACGCGGGCGTGGGCGCGGCGCTGCCGGATGGGCTGCAGTGGTTCCGGCTGAATGTGTTGCGCGGGATGGGCTGCAATGCGGTCAGGACATCGCACAACATGCCCACACCGGAGTGGGTGGAGGGATGCGATCGGCTGGGACTGATGATGATGTGCGAGACGCGGCAGATGAGCTCCAATCCCGAAGGCCTTGCGCAACTCGCGGCAATGGTCAAGCGCTATCGGAACTCACCTTCGATCATTTTGTGGTCGATCGGAAACGAGGAGTGGGAGCTGCAGGGTCCTGAAGCGGAGCAAGGCGCGAAGATTGGCGCATCGATGGTCAAGCTGTGCCACGAGCTTGATCCGACGCGGGTTGTGTCGGCGGCGGTGAACGGGGACAACCAGAAGGGAGTCTCCGACGCATTCGACATTATCGGGTTCAATTATGGGCTTGACCGTCCAGATGGATATCACAAGCAACACCCGACGCGACCGCTTTATGGGTCAGAGACGTCGAGCGCCATATCGACACGGGGCATGTACACGACCGATCCGCTGCGCAACCTGGTGAACGACTACAACGGCGTGGTGCCATGGGGCGAGACGGCCGAGGAGTGGTGGAAGTTCTACGGTACGCGGGAATGGGAAGCCGGCGGGTTTGCATGGACAGGCTTTGACTATCGCGGAGAACCAACCCCCTATGGGTGGCCTTCGATCAACTCGCAGTTCGGGATTGTAGACATGTGCGGATTCCCAAAGGACACGTACTACTACTACAAGGCGTGGTGGCGGAAAGAGCCGTCGCTGCACCTGTTCCCGCACTGGAACTTTGAAGGCGAAGAGGGTAGAACGATACCGGTTTGGGTGTACACCAACCTTGACGAGGTCGAGCTATTTGTCAACGGGAAGAGCGCGGGAAGCCAGAAAGTTCCCAAGCTTGGACATGTGGAGTGGAAGGTTCAGTACGAGCCGGGAGCGATTGAGGCGCGCGCATCGAAAGACGGAAAGGTTGCTCTGACCGAGAAGCGCGAAACAACGGGCGTACCCACACAGATCCGTCTGACAGCGGACAGAACGACCATCGACGCGGATGGCGAGGACGTGGCGATGGTGACGGTGGAGGCGCTGGACAAGGAAGGCCGAGCAGTTCCGGTTGCGATGAACAAGATCGCATTCAACATCACCGGCGACGGGCATTTCCTTGGAGTGGGCAACGGCGATCCAAACTGCCAGGAGAGCGACAAGGAGCCAAAGCGGAGCCTTTTCAACGGCCTTGCGCAGGTGATTTTGCAGTCGAACCGGCACGAAGGCGAGATCCATATTGAGGCGGTAAAGGACGGCTGGGACGGTCCGGAGTTGACGCCGGCAAAGTTGACGATCACGACCAAGAAGGCTGCGGGGCGTCCATTTGTGCCGGGGGGACGGATGGGCTGACACCATTTCTCTGGGATACAACCCGGTGCGGGATGGTCAGTAGAGGCCGGTGGTTCAGGGGTTACTTTTGTGGATACAAAGGAGTTACTGCGGAGTGTCGGTGGGGAGGTTGAGCAGAGGCTTTTTCTTATGAATCGTTAAGAATCGGTGGGACTTCGATGCTATACTCGCTCCTAGATCGGTAAGTCATGGTTCGCCGGGGAGCGAAACAGCCCGATTAGTGCTTGGGGAGGAAACACGATGAAGAAGAATTGGCTGAGAATTGCACTATTTCTTTCCGGCTTTGCGTTCTGCGTAACCGGTACGGCTCATGCGGCGGTTGTTTTCTATCCGACGCCTGAGGTGGATCCTACGCTGGCAATCGGCGCCCTAACGCTGGTGGCTGGTACGGTTGCGGTGTTGCGCGCACGGCGCAGCAAGTAAGATCGGACGGAGACGGGATGAGCGCATTGCCGCTCAACCGGGCGAAGTGATTACCGACAACACACACACAACAAGATTGGATAGCCTGCTGCCCCACCATCTGGTGGGGCGCTTGTATTTGCTCGCAGGAATTCTGTCGCTTGAACTGATGGTGCGCTGGCCTTTGGCAGCGCATCCTGATCTGACGCAGGCTGCAACTGTGCCGGCGATTGTGGCGTATGCGCTGTTCCTGGGGCTAGGACAGTCGCGAATTAGAGAAATCAAAGGCAATTTGCGGATTGGCTGGGCGCTGTTCTGGGCGCATTCCGTGTGCTACTCGGCGTATGCTGCGGGCACATTGGCAGTGCTGCGCGGAATCAGGACTGACCCGCTGTTTCTTTTCGGATTGGGATGCGTTCACCTGGCGGCGGTGGTTTTGCTGGGGCTGGCGTGGGTACCCGCGTGGGCATGGGCGGAGATGTTTCGCCGTACGGGTGCTTTGGGGGCGTGGGCATGCGCGGGCGGGCTGGCGGCGTGGCTGGCGCGCGCGCCGCTTCTTAAGGTTTGGGATTGGACGTCAAGCTGGCCGGGGCGGTGGCTGCAAGGGGTGACGTACAGCTCGGTTCGGACGGTGCTTGGATGGTGGCTACCAGACGTGACGGGGAACGCGGCAAACTTCACGATCGGTTCGGGGCAGTTTGTGGCGCAGGTGAACGAGGTGTGCTCGGGCGTGGAAGGGCTTGGGCTGGTGCTGGTGTTTACGGGCGTGTGGCTTTGGTTTTTTCGGCGCGAGATCAGGTTTCCGCGTGCGCTGGTGCTTGTTCCCGTGGCTCTGGGGACGATGTGGGCGCTGAACGTGGTGCGAATTGCGGCGCTGGTCATGGTAGGGGTTCGATGGGGCGGCGAAGCGGCGGTTTATGGGTTCCACTCGGAGGCCGGATGGATTGCGTTTACGGCCGTGGCGCTGGGATTTTCGCTGGCGATGTTGCGAATTCCGTGGATGCGACGAGATGGAGGGGGAAGTGGAGTTGTTAGTTCGGAGGCATCGCAGGCGGGCGGAGCTCAGTTTGCCGGTGAAGCAGCGGCGACACCAGCCTATTTGGTACCGTTCCTGGCGATTATTGCGGCGAGTTATGTTTCGAGGCTGGTGGGGACGAGCGCGGGGACAGGCTTTGAGCAGTTGTACGGGTTGCGATTCGTAGCAGCGGGCGTGGCCCTTTGGATATATCGCTCGGAGTTGAAGAAACTGGACTGGCGCTTTGGATGGGTGGGGCCAGCGGTGGGTGCAGGGGTGTTCTGCGTTTGGATTGCTCCGGAGTTCTGGGGGCCCTGGGTGGGAATGCACGGCGTGGCAGCAAGTGGGCTGGGCGCGGCGTTGGTGGCGCTGCCGGCATGGGAGCGGCTAGGGTGGTTGGTGGTTCGGGTGACTGCGGCGGTTTTTACGGTGCCGATTGCTGAAGAGTTGGCGTTTCGCGGCTACCTGGCGCGAAGGCTGATGAATCGCGAGTTCGACCAGGTGGCGTTTCGGGCGCTGGGTGCGGTGTCGATTGCGGTGTCGTCAATTGCGTTTGGGGCAATGCACGGAGCTCAGTGGGCGGTGGGGATTGCAGCAGGCGTGGCGTATGCGCTGGTAGTAAAGCGGACGGGGCGTTTCGGCGAGGCTTTGGCAGCGCACGCGACGAGCAACCTTCTGCTGGCTGCCTGGGTGCTGGGGCGCGGCGACTGGGGCATGTGGTAGGGCAGCGTCTGAGGCTTGAGCCGGTCACTCCTACATTCCCCCCAAAAAGGCCCAGATGCGACTGGATCAATCATGGCCCTGCGAGTGTCGGTTGGAACGTTGTTTGGACGCCACCGATGGCGGGGGCCCGCTCCAGAGTCAATCGAGTCTGGAGCCAAGCGCTGTCAATCAGGCGGGGAAGCCGGGGCAGGAAGAGTTGATGTTGGGGACGACCCCGTGAAGGGCATCGGCTGGGACGCCGGGGGGGGGGAAGTAGCGCTCTGCGCTCCTGCCGCAAGGTATGCCGCGGAGAGGTCGGCGGGGGGAAGTGATAGACCTTTGCGGCGGAGCGCTTCGAGCATCTGGGGAGGGACCCCTTTCGCACAGGAGCCAGCTTGTCTGGGGTCAAACGGCACCTGTCAGGAACAGTTTCGGGGCAAAGGGTGGAAAAGTAAACAGGAAAGTGTTACTTTTGCGTGATTTTACTACACTTTAGTGTAATAACTTTAGTAACTCAGAGAAGCGGAGGAGCCAGGCTTCCGTAGAGGATTGGGTGGAGCGGGGAGCTTAGAGAAAGACGCGGGCGCTCGGTCGGAGCGGCCTGTGTCTATCCAGTTTGGTGATTCTGGAAGTTGAAATTGCGGAGTAAACTCCGGTGATTATTCCTCATCTTCCTGGTAAAGTGCGGCTCCGAGGACGGTGCCGACGACTATTTCGACGAGGGCTCCAAGGGTGGTGTAGACGGTGAGGTGGCGCTCGAAGAGTTTGAGCACCCACATGAATTCAAAGTTGGGGATGGCGCTAGTCAGGATCCAGACGGTAATTCCGGCGTAAGCGGCGGTAAGCGGACCGGCACCGAAGCGCGGACGGATGCCTACGTAGATCCAGACGGCGATCAGGCCGCCGATGAGCCCAAGGATGTTGAACCAAACCCACTGTGTTGCGGAGAACTGGGTATGGTTTAGGAAGCCCATCGCATCGGACCATCTTTCGGCGAGGATGACACCGTCGACCAGGTAGGCCAAGGCGTCCGCTACGAGTCCGGCGACGAGGCCGCCTAGAATGAGACGACCAATATTGATTTTTCCCATTGTGCCTCCAGAGGGAACGAGCGAAGTATAGCAGGGGTAATGTGCCGAAGGTACTCGGTTTTGTGGTGCGGCGGTTAAGCAGGCGTGGAGCCGGTATAGCGGATATCGACGACGGTCCAGTCGTCGTCGGCCTCGTTGGGGGCCTGGAAGCGGGCGACATGGTCCAGGATCTGGCCGAGATCTTCGAGGTGGACGATGGCGTCGAAACTGGCTTCGCCGAACATGACGTCGTCGGTGTTGTGTGCTTCAGTGATGCCATCGGTGGTAAGGACGATGCGCTCGCCGGGTTTTAGGCGGTACTGGACCGACTCGTAGGTGGCGCCCGGGATCAGTCCGACGATGAGGTTGCCGTCTTCAATGTGGCGTGGTCCTGCCGCGGTGACGTGGACGGGGGCGACGTGGCCGCAGTTGACAAACTCGAAGAGGCCGTCGGGGAAGAGCTTGAGCAAGATCATGGTGGCGTACTTGTCGACCTGTCTATCAAGGAGAAAACGATTGACGATGTCAGCGATATCGGCGAGCGGCTTGCCGGTGAGCATGAGTGCGTGGATGATGCCTTGGAGCGTGGCGGCGACGATGGCTGCGGGAACGCCTTTGCCGCTGACGTCGGCGATGGCGAGGCCGAGGCAGTCGTCGAGAGCGATGGCGGTGTAGAAGTCTCCGCCGATGGCGTGGCAGGGAACTGTCCTGGCCTGGAGATGGGCGTAGGAGAGGCGTGGCAGATCAATGGCCATGAGGCCGGCGTGTATGCGGGCGGCGACAGCTAGCTCTTCGGCGGCGAGGCGGGATTTCATTTCGGCCTCGGCAAGGAGGGCGTTCTGAAGAAGCGTCGCGGCCTCAGTGGCGATGGTGTCGAGGACCTCGTGATCGACCTCAGTGAGATGGCCGGCATCGAGCTGGCTATCGAGATAGAGCAGGCCGAGCAGGCGGTTGGGCTCGTCAGCGGAGATGCGTTTGCGCAGCGGAATGCAGTAGATGGAGCGGATGGAGTTGGCCATGACGCTGGCCCATGCGCCTGCGCCGCCTGAGTTACCGCCGAGGGTGTCAGAGACGGAGAACTTGGACTCGCTCTCGATGGCCTTGCGCATGGCGCTGCGGGAGATGGTGGAGTCTTCAGCCACGGTGGTGCCGTCTGCTCGCAGGCCGAGGGCGAGGTGCATCTCGTTGCCTTCGCGAAGGAAGACGAAGCCGCGCTCGACTCCGGTGAGCTGGATGGAGAGTTGAAGCAGGACGTGGAAGATGTCAGTGATTTCTCCGCCTGCGTTGAGCTGGCGGGCGGCGTTGAGCAGGAAGCTGAGCTGCTCCATCTCTCGGGCGGCGGGCCGGACTGCGAGCGAGGGGGTGACAAAGACGGAAAGTGCGCTGAGCAAGCCGCCGGCGAGGGAGGATCGTACGGGGTCTTCGTCGGGGCCAAGGAGGAAATGGACGCTCACAGCGGTTGGTGAGCCGAATTGCAGGGTGTCGCCCGGCTTGAGCGGGCCGCGTGTGATGCGTGTGCCGTTGAGGAAGGTGCCGTGGGAGCTGTTGAGGTCGACGAGGACGTAGCTGCCGTTGGTGCGCTCGATTACAGCATGGCGACGCGAGATAAAGGAGTCAGGAAGGATCAGGTCCTGATCGGGTGAACGGCCAATGCTGAGGCCGTCGCGATCGAGCGTGACGGTGTGTTCGCCACTTGCATCTGCGTAGCGGAGGCGAGGCGAATTGTCGACGAAGGCCATTCGGCCAATCGTATCTCATTCGGAAAGAAGGTAGAACGGGGAAATTGGCTCGGGCTTAACAGAGGGGACCTGAGCGGAATTGGGAGTGGGATTCCTTTTCCTGTCTTCAAGTTCAAAGCGAGAATTTGCATGACTCAAAAGGGTTACAGGTGGGCGGAGAATTGAGACGGCAAAGATCGAAAGTGACTATAATCACATGGGACGTAACGGACCGCGAGTTTCAAATAATGGGACACCGGTTCAAGAGGAACTACTCGGAAGGGATCCCGACCCATGGCAACAGGCGATTTGGCCCTTGGGGAATTGCAAAGGGCGACGAACACGCGCGAACGCGTGATAAACGACTTCAGCATCAACGTAGCAACGGTGAACGGGTCCGGCTCGCAATCCGCCAATAGCGTTCTACTGAAATGCATCTTCGGGATGGGTGTTCCGGTGAGCGGAAAAAACCTGTTTCCGTCGAATATCGCCGGACTTCCTACCTGGTACACAATCAGGGCAAGCAAAGACGGATACGTAGCGCGGAAGCGGAACGCCGAAGTTCTGATTGCGCTGAATCCCGAGACCTGCAGGCAGGATGTGCTCTCGCTGCCGACAGGCGGCGTTGCGATCCATGAAGAGAGCATGAACCTGCAGCAGTATCGGGATGACGTGGTTTGCTACCCGGTGCCCTTCGACAAGATCACTGCAACTCTGTGCCCGGAACCGAAGCTGCGCAAGCTTGTGAAGAACATGGTGTACGTGGGCGTGGCAGCGCATTTGCTCTCAATCGACTTAAGCGTGGTGGAGAACGGGTTGCGTAAACAGTTTGCCAAGAAGGTTAAGGTCTTTGAGCTGAACTTTGGCGCGGTGAAGGCCGGCTACAACTACGCGGCGGAGAAACTGACGAAGCAGGATCCCTACGTCATTGAGCGGATGAATGCTACGAAGGGCAAAATCATCATCGACGGCAATGCGGCGTGCGGCATGGGCGCGGTATTTGCTGGGGTAACGGTGGTGGCCTGGTATCCCATTACGCCATCGACCTCAGTTGTGGAAGCGACGACCGATCTGCTGAAGAAGTTTCGTGTAACGCCGGAAGGCAAGGCGACGTTTGCCGTGGTACAGGCAGAGGATGAGCTTGCGGCAATCGGAATGGTTCTGGGCGCAGGCTGGGCTGGCGCCCGGTCGATGACTGCGACTTCGGGACCCGGCATTTCGCTGATGGCCGAGTTTGCCGGCTTGGGCTATTTTGCCGAGATTCCGGGCGTGATCTTCGACGTGCAGCGCAGTGGGCCCTCGACGGGCATGCCGACGCGAACGTCGCAGGCAGATATTTTGAAGGTGGCGTTCCTTTCGCATGGCGACACGCGGCACATCGTTCTGCTGCCGGGCAGCGTGAAGGAGTGCTTTGAGATGGGCTACCAGGCGTTTGATTTGGCAGAGCGGATACAGACGCCGGTGTTCGTGCTTTCGGATCTCGATCTTGGGATGAACAACTGGATGTCGGAGCAGTTTTCATACCCAGAAGGTCCGCTCGATCGCGGCAAGGTTCTGACAGCGGCTGATCTGGAGAAACTGGGCAGCTTTGCGCGGTACAAGGATGTTGACGGGGATGGGATTGGCTGGCGCACGCTGCCCGGTACAAATCACCCGAAGGCAGGCTACTTTACGCGCGGGACAGGCCACGACGAAGCGGCGGGTTATACCGAGAGGCCTGAGGTCTACGTTGCGGGGATGGAGCGGCTGGTGCGCAAGTTCGACAATGCGCGCAAGCTTGTACCGGGTCCGGTGACGGTGAAGGACGGGACCTCCAAGATCGGAATTCTCGCGTATGGCAGTTCGGATTTCGCCATTCGCGAGGCGCTTGACCAAATCGCTTCGCAGTATGGGCAAAGCGTGGACTACATGCGCATTCGGGCATATCCGTTCGCGCACGAAATTCACGACTTTGTGGCATCGCACGAGCGTGTCTACGTGGTGGAGCAGGACCGCGACGCACAACTGTCGAGCCTTCTGAAGCTGGATCTTCCGGGCGACCAGGTGGGCAAACTACGCAGCATTCTGCACTACAACGGGCTGCCGCTTGATGCCCAAACTGTAATCGAAGAGTTCGCGACCAAGGAAGGCTTTCGCGGTATCTCTGCAACGCATGTGGAGGACGTGGAAACGCGCGAGGGGGCAGTTGCATCATGAAGTCACCACTCGAATACGTTGGCATGGGCAGAGAGCAGAGGGGGAATCGTTAAATGGCAACAGCACCGGCAGCACCTAAGGTGAATCACATCGGCCTTCCGATTCTGGAGTATCGCGGCGGCAAGAGCACGCTGTGCGCAGGATGCGGGCACAACGCGATCTCAGAGCGCATTATCCAGGCAATGTGGGAGATGGGCGTAGAGCCCGAGCGGGTAATGAAGATGAGCGGCATCGGCTGCTCGTCAAAGAGCCCGGCTTACTTCATGACGCGGTCGCACAGTTTTAACAGCGTTCACGGGCGCATGCCGTCGGTTTCGACCGGCGCCATTCTTGCCAACCACACGATGACGACTCTGGGCGTTTCTGGCGACGGCGACACGGCTTCGATTGGCATGGGGCAGTTTGTTCACCTGCTGCGCCGCAACCTGCCGATGATCTACATCATCGAGGACAACGGCGTGTACGGATTGACCAAGGGTCAGTTCTCGGCGACGGCGGATTTGGGTTCGACGCTCAAGACCGGTGTGGTGAACGACCTGCCGGCGATCGACACCTGTGCGCTGGCAATTCAGTTGGGCGCGACGTTTGTCGGAAGGTCATTCTCGGGCGACAAGAGGCAACTGCTCTCGATGTTGAAGGCAGCGATCGCGCACAAGGGAACGGTGATGCTGGATGTCATCAGCCCATGTGTGACATTTAACGATCACGAGGGTTCGACGAAGAGCTATAAATTCATGCAAGACAACGACGAGCCCATCAACGAGGTGGACTTTGTAGCGAGCTTCGACGAGATCGAAGTGGACTATGAATCCGGCGAAGTGTACGAGGTGGAGATGCACGACGGTTCGAGCCTGCGGCTGAAGAAGTTGCAGGAGGATTACGATCCGACCGACAAAGCGAACGCTGTGAGGACGCTGATGGAAGCGCACACGAACAATGAGGTGCTGACAGGCGTTTTCTACATCAATACGCAGAAGCCGACGTTCATTGATCTGCTCAATCTGGTCGACGAGCCGATCGGGCAGTTGCCTGACAGCGTGACTCGGCCACCGAAGTCAGCGCTTGAAGGACTGATGGCCAGCCTGCAGTAAGAAGACAGGGCATCTGGAAACAGAGAACCCCGCCAAGCGCGGGGTTTTCAGTTTTCACCAAGCTCAAAAGAACGTGTCAGTGTGCGAGGAGCTTGCCGATCATGAAGCCAACGATAAGGGCGATGAGGAGACCACAAGCACCGGTGAGAGAGAGGCCGAAGAGCGCCTCGACCGCAGATTGATTTGCGGGATCGGGAAATTCGCGATTCTCGTTGAGAGATTTGTAGGTGCGGCGGAAGGCCAGCCAGAGGTTGAGAAGAAAAAGGAAGGGAAGCGGGAGAAGCGGAATAAGTGGCCAGTAGCTACGCGGACCAAACGTGAGGAACTTGGTAAGGATGATGGCCATGAGGGCCGCGACGAAGATGAAGCAGGTTTGCGTCCAGTTGTAATAGCGGTCTGGGGGCTGCTCATGCATTCTCAGGTCTTTCAGGTTTTCCGGATATGCGTGGCCCAAAGTTCGGGCGTTCCGGAGCCTTCTATTCGTTTGAAGTGAAACGTATTGAAAGCATATCGCAGGAAGGCGAGAATTTGGGGCAAGAATTCCGGCAGTTTGGGTAGTACACGCGAGGCCGCGCCACCAACTGCGGAGCAGCGAATTCAGCGCGGCTTCGAAGAGGATTGGAAGCTGGATTTTTCCTGTGGATAGAAGTCCGGTGGAACGTTAGCGAGCGGAAGGCGTGATGCGGACTCCCAAACCATTGAGCTTTGACCGGGCCTGCGCGGCTTCAGGGGTCTGCGGGTGGCGCTGGATGAGCAGGCGCAGTTCGTGGATGCCGGCGTCCTTCTTGTTGAGGGCGAGCAGCGCGAGACCTTTGCGCAACTGGGCGGCTGGGGCTTTGGGGCTGCCGGGGAAGCCTTCGAGGACGGCGTTGTAAGCTTTGACGGCGTCGGTGTAGTTCTCCTGGCGGTAAGCAATTTCGCCGAGGTAGAACTGTGAAGTGCCTGCCAGATTGTCCATCGGGTAAAACTTAATGACGTCCTGGAATTCACCGGCGGCGACGTCATAATGTGCGGAGTTGTAATCGCGTACGCCGGCCTGAAAGGTGTCTGCAAGCGGCGGGGCCTGGGCGGCGGGTGCCTGATTGGCGCCTGGAGCATTACCGGGTTGTCCCGCACCGAGCAGAGGTTGGCCGGGTTGTGTGGCGCCGGGCATGCCGGGTTGAGCAGTTGCCGGCGGAGCCATCTGGATGTTTTGCAACTGGGTTTGAAGGTCCTGGACGGATTTGTCGAGCTTGGCGATGCGCGACTTGAGCTCGTCGACCGAGTCGTTCAGCGATTGGACCTGGCCAGAGACTGTGTCCATCTTGCCGTTTGCCGCTTCACTCTGAGCGTTGATCTTCTTGTCGAGTGCATTGACGGCGGCGGTAATCTGGTTGGCATTATCGGCCGTCTGCTCGACCAGATGCTGGAGGACTCCGAAGCGCGTGTCGAAGGTGGACTGGAGGCGCTGCACCATGTCGAGCAATTGCTGGACCTGCGTCTGCAGTTCGATCATCTCCTTTGAGGCGGCATGCGCGGGAACGGGCAGCGCGAGCACGATGAGAGCGGCGGCAGCAAGGAAACGGCTGGGCAGTTTGGCGAGTATGCGCATCGTTCACCTATCCACGAAAAAGGAATATGAAGCAAAGCTCGTAGCGCGTGCATTCAAGGTATCCCAGGTTAGCTCGGCCGCTGAAGCGACGTCGCGAACCTGGGGCACCCGAATTTGCCGGCCAAAGTTGAAGGCCGCGATGCATTGATTCTAGCGGTCGAGGGAGAAGCCGGCACGGCGATTTTGCTGCCAGCACTCCTCAGTGGACTCGGAGCAGAAGGGCTTCTCCTTGCCGTAACTGACGACGCGAATGCGGGAAGCTGCTACACCTGCAGCGACAAGCGCATTCTTGGCGGCGTCGGCGCGGTTCTGGCCGAGGGCGAGGTTGTATTCGCTTGAGCCACGCTCGTCGCAGTATCCACCGATGACGACCTTGATGTCGGGATGAGCGACGAGGAAGGAGGCATCGCGGACCAGGACGGCCTGTGCGTCGGCGCGAATGTCGTAGGTGTCGTAATCGAAGAATGCGTCCTGTACTCCTGCCTTGAACTCGTCATCGAGGCTTGCGGTGGTGGAGGGCACGACGACCGCAGGCGGTGCGTTTACGGTAACGCGCGCGGTCGCGTCGGCGCTGCCACCCTCGCCGCGAGCGACAAGGTGATAGCTGGTGGATTCGGTGGGAGTAACGGTCTTGACGCCAGAAGTGGGCACATCGCCGATGCCATCAATGGAGACGCTGGTTGCGTCGGCAGTGCGCCAGGTGAGAACAACCTGGTCGCCCGCGGAGATGACATTGGGCGTAGCCGTTATCTGCGCGACGGGCGCCGCCGCAGGAGTAGAGACTGGAGGAGCTGTAGCCGTTGCGGGCGGTGTGGATGCCTTTTTCTTGTTGCATCCTGCAACTGCAACCATTACTACGACGAGAACAACAAAGCTCAAAGCACGGAACTGTCGATTCAAGGGAGTACTCCTTCGGTGAATTCAGAAACTGGAATTCAAAAAGCGCGCCGACATTTCAATTTGTGTCGTCCAGACGCTGCGGCATTTGGTGCTGAGAAACATACGCTTGGATGCAACTTAGAACTGATTCGATGTTTGAGGGCGAAACAGGAGAAAACATTGTGGCTCCCGTGTTACCCCAGCTTCATATGGAAAGAGGGATTCTAACCACCTTAGAATCATAGTTCAAAATGGCGAGAGTGGAGGAGGCTACTTCCAACTCCAGTTGGGCATGGTGTTGTTGCCGGCCGCGGTGAGTTGGCGCTGCTGGGTTCCATCGGCAAGCATGGTCCAGATCTGGGTGTGACCGCCAATGTTTCGCTCGAAGGCGATGTGGCGGCCGTCTGGAGCCCATGAAGGGTAGTCATTGGTGCCAGCCTCGTGTGTAACCTGGAGCCAGCGCAAGGATGCAATGTCCATGACGTAGATGTCCTGGCCACCGGGGTCGCCGGGGCCGTATTTGCGATTCCAACTGAAGGTGAGCAGCGCGCCGTTGGGAGCCCAGGAGGGCGAGACGGCATATCCCATGTCAGTGAGTCGCTGCACGTTTCCTCCGTCGAGGTCCATGGTGTAGATCTGTGGTTCGCCGGTGCGGCCGCCTGCCCAGGCAATTTGCCCGTTTGTGCGGGGATTGAAGGTGGGCGCGACGTTGGGACCTTTGAAGTTGGTGAGGCGGTGGAGATTTCCGCCGCTGGCGTCGGCAAGCCAGATTTCGGAGTCACCGGAGCGCGAAGACGAGAATGCGATGTGCGCGCCATCGGCAGACCATGCGGGAGATTGGTTGCTGCCGCCGGCGACGCCAGCTGGAAAGGCGACGAGCCTGCCGAGGTCGAGGGAGTACATGCGAACGGCCCAGCCATCGCGACCGAGAGAGGCAAAGGCGAGGCGGGAGTTATCGGGCGCGATACGCGGCGAAAGCGAGATGGAGCCGAGGTGCGTAATCTGATGCTGGTTCTGGCCGTCGTAGTCCATGCACCAGATCTCTTTGCTGCCGGTGCGAGTGCTGATGAAGTAGATCTTGGTCTCGGCGATGCCGTTGATGCCGCCGCCGAGGCGAAGGATGATGTCGTCCGCGAATTCATGAGCGATGAGGCGGGCCGCGTCCTGCGAAGCGGCGTTGGTGTACTGCTTGCCGAGAACCTGTGGGTTGGCCGTGTTGCGAACGTCGAAGAGCCAGCCCTGGACAGTGAGTCGGCCGCCTGAGGCAGAGATCGATCCGAAGGCGACCATAGCGGCGTTTGCCGGCGCCTCGGCCCACTGCTGCAGGTTGATCTCCTGCGGTGTGCCGGGGTTTGCCTGCGGGGCGAGCGAACGGGAGACGATGTCGAAGATGCCCGCGGCTGATAAGTCGCTGTAGAGAGTGGCGTCGAAGACGGCCTTCAGCGAGGGCGTCTGGGGGTCCACGGAGAGCGGCTTGAATTCGGCTGCGGCAAGGCGAATGCGATCCTGACCGAGGTTGGTGCCGGTATGGACCCAGTCCTGTGCATGGAGGATGGAAGAAAAGAGCAGGATAAAAGCGATTGCAGCCTGGGGAAAGAGGCGGAAACGAGGTTTCATGTTTCGAGTTTTCCTTCGTCGTTTGGCCAAAATGGCTGGATGAAAAATGGCCGTTGTTGGAGCGATTTCAAAGGGACTTCACGCGCGTTGCGCAAAGACATCAGTAAGTACAATCATAGGTCACATCGAGCCACTGGTCGTTGGAGTCGCGGGGCAGGTCGCCAAAGGTGTCAACACGCTGCGTGGCGAGCAGGCAGGAGCGGTCGAGCGTGGGGCTGCCACTTGCAGTACTGATGCGAAAGTTCGAGGGCGTGCCCTGGCGATTGACCTTGAAGTAGATCTGGACAGTCGCACCCTTGGGAGTGCGGGGATCGACCTGGCCGCGAATCCAATTCTGGCTCACTTTTCGTTTGATGCCTTCGACGTACCAAGGGAAGCGTGTGCCGAAATCGCCATTGGTTACGCTGACTGGCTGGGCGGAGGCTGAGGGCTGGGCCATGGTGGCGCGGGGCATGCTTGCACCGGCCTGCTCGCCGAACTGAGCGCGATTTTCCTGTTTTGGCGGAGGCTGGTGAGCTTGGGTCTTGGGCGCGGTCTGAACTTCTTTCTTAGGTGTGATTTTCTGCTGCTTGCCGGAGATGGGGATTGCGGTTTCGTCGACAGCCTGTTGAGCTTTGGGGGTTGGCGGGGCGGGGGCTTCGCTGGGCTTTTCGGTGGCCAGGACGTTGTCGTTATTGGAGTGGTCAGCTGGAAGAGGCAAAGCGCTGGAGACCAGGCTCACCTGGATGGAACCGGTCGGGCCGGGGCTTCCCCAGAAGTTGTGATGGAAGAACGCTCCGAGAAAGGTGTAAAAAAGCAGGACGGCGGCGATCGCGATGTGGAGGAGGATGGCTCCAAAGGCAGGACGAGCAATGGGCTCGCCCGTCAAGTCTCCAGCGAGCTCCCGTTCGAGATTTGCCGAACCTTCAGAGAAGAGACTTTGCATAAGCGGTTAAGATCCGGGGCTAGTTTCCTGAGTTCGCAATTCGTTGGAGAACGATCAAATGTAACAGCAGATGCAACGGCAACGGCAGGTGCAATGGCAACCGCAGATCCTTCGACTCACCACCCCCAAACTGAAGTGCGTTTTGGGGCCCCGTTCGCTCAGGATGACAGGGCTATTGTTTAGCGAACTTCAGACTCAGGACACTAGAGGCCGGGCGGGGCGGCCGGCTTGGACTCGAGAGGTTGCGTAACGATAGAGACGTTGGTGACGCCCGCCTGTTTGACGGCATCCATGACGGCGGCGAAAGCGCCGAATGGGACATTTTCGTCGGCACGCAGATAGATGACCTGGTGCGCGGGGTCGGTGCCCATTTGATGGAGCTTTTGAGCAAGGTCGTGCACGTTGATGGCCGTGTCACCGAGAAAGACCTGCTGGCTGTGATCGATGGTGACGACCAGGTGCTGCTCGGTGATTTCTTTAACGGTGCGAGTCTTTGGGACGGCGACTTCGATGCCGGATTGAAGCACTGGCGCGGTGATCATGAAGATCACGAGCAGGACGAGGACGACGTCGACCAGCGGAGTGATGTTGATATCCGCGAGAGAGGAGCGGGTTTGGCCGTTGCTGGTGGTGAAGGCCACGACGACTAGCGCCCTCCCTGAGCCTGGCCTGTTATGGTGCCTGCCATGGATTCGGGTACGGGCTGCCGTGCGGGTTGCACGGCGCGAACGGGAATCTCTTCGAGGGAGTTGAGGAGTTCGCGGCAGAAGTCGTCGGTAGCAGCGGCGAAGATGCGGATGCGCGCGCTGAACTGGTTGTAGGCAACGAGTGCGGGGACGGCGACAAAAAGGCCGGCGGCGGTAGTTATGAGTGCTTCAGCGATGCCGGGGCCGACGGCCCGAAGCGTGGCTGCTCCAGCGGAACCGAGGCCAATGAACGCATCAATGATGCCGATGACGGTGCCGAAGAGTCCCACGAAGGGGCTGACGGAGGCGATGGTGGCGAGCCAGGTGAGGCGGCGCTCTAGATTGGTGATGGATTCGCTGGCAGCGGTCTGCGCGGAGCGCTCAAGCGGGGTGAGATTTCGCGGCGGACCTGAGCCGCCGGTCTGGCGTTTATAGGTCTCGTAGACGTCCTCGAAGACCATGGCCAGAGGGCTGGCTTTGCATTTGAGGGCAATGGCGGAGATCTCCTGCAGGCGCGAGGCCTTGCGAAACTCGCGGATGAAGCGCTTGCTCTCTCTGGTGGCGCGCGAGAAGGTGGAGATCTTGCCGAAGATGATGGTCCAGGAGTAAAGGCTGGCGATGAGCAGAAGGACGAGGACGCTCATGGCGACAGGACGAACGGTGCCCAAAAGTTCAAGGATGCCGCTGGTGGCCTGAGTTGGGCTTGGGACCGTGGCGGCGTCGGACTGGAATACGAAGAGAAGCAGGGCAGTCAAAACCTGAAATACCTCAGTCTTGACGGTATCAGACGGAATGGAGCGGGCCAAGTTATCGATGTGGTGCAGACGGCTGGTGCAAATCCAGAAAAGGCGGGTGCAGTTGTTTTAGGGACGTCAGCAAAAAGGAATGAATAATACCTGGCAATATACACTGTGTAATATACAGTAGTTGATGTACAGTGTATGGAGTACAGGATGACGATTTCAGAAAGCCTGTTTGAGAGTCTTCGGATGGAACTGCGGCGTGGTTCCTTGACGCTGGCGGTCCTGGCTCAACTGAGGCAGGAGCGGTACGGGTACACGCTGCGGAAGGCGCTGGCTGAGCGCGGGATGGAGATCGAGGAAAGCACGCTCTATCCATTGCTGAGACGGCTGGAGGCGCAGGGGCTGCTGGCCAGTGAATGGCGCGAGGAAGAGAAGCGCAACAAGCGATTTTATCGGCTGAATGAGGACGGCGAGCGGATGCTGGGGCAATTACTTGATGAGTGGCAGGCGTTGAATGCTGCGATTACAGCTTCGCTGGGTGTGGATGGGCCCATGGCATCCGCAGGGAAGGGCGATGCAAACGGCTGACAGAAGAGAACAGGAGCGGCCTGAGCAAGATCGGCGAATTGAGCAACAGCAACGACGGCGGCGACGCCAACATTTTGAAGGGCGAAGGGAAAAGTCATGGAACTTCTGGATCGATATTTGGAAGCGGTAAGGAAGCACCTTCCGTGGGAGCGGCAAGACGACATTATTGCTGAGCTGCGGGCCAACCTTGAGGCGCAGTTGGACGAGAAAGCGGCTGGGCTGGGTAGGCCGCTGACAACGGCCGAGATGGAGGACTGGCTCAAGACGTTGGGGCAGCCGATCCAGGTGGCAGCGGGGTATCAGCCTCAGCGGTACTTGATTGGGCCGGCATTCTTCCCGATTTACTGGTATGTACTGAAGCTGTCGCTTGGGTGGGCGGCGGTCATCTATTCGATCGTGATGGTGGTGACGCTTTTTGCGCAGGGAGCACCGAGCGCAACGGAGTGGGTGGGAGCGATAGCGCGGATGCCGTGGACGCTGATGATGACGGCGGCGTGGGTAACGGGGATCTTTGTGGCGCTGGAATATGCGGTGATGCGGAAGGGATTTGAAATAAAAGGGTTCGCGGCTGCATCTCAGTGCTGGTCGCCGGGGATCTTGCCCCCAATTGCGAGCCGGGGACAGGGCGGCAAGAAACCGCGGAGCTTTGCTCAGGCGGTTGCGGAGGTGGTGTTTGGGATCCTTTTCCTGGGCTGGCTGCTTTTGGTGCCGGCTCATCCCTACCTGATCATGGGGCCGGGCGCGTATCTGCTACGGCAATCACCGTTCACGATCAGTCCCGCGCTCATGCAGTTCTTCTGGTGCATAGTGGCGCTGAACATCTTCCAGTTGGGATGGAAGATCGTGGACCTGGCACGGGGCGCCTGGAGGATTCGGAGCCGTGCGCAACACATCGTGTTGAGTGTGGCGGGACTGATTCCTGTTGGAGTTTTCCTCGCCGTCCCCGGTCACTTGTGGGTACTTCTGAAGCATCCGGAGCTTGACCAGGCGAAGTACGGGGCGACGTTGGACGCGATCAATGGGGGGATCTACAAGTCCCTGCTGTTGATCATTGCGATTGTGGTGGTGCAGCTTGTGTGGGAGATTTTGCGGACCATCCGCGACGCCTATCGCAAGCGCGCAACTGCAATGGCCTGACCGGGGCAGGCGCCTTACCGATTCTGCATGAAAGTGTGAGCCCCAGGTCTCGTAATCGAGACGTGGGGCTCACACGAGGCCAACCTGCGAAACAGTTCAGTCTTCCCCGAAAAGGAAGCAGCAATGAGCCTATTGCAGCGCTTCGTCCTTCTTGACCACGAGGGTGGAGTTCAAAAGCCGCATGTGGATGGGAAGGCCTCCGATGGTGTGTGCTGCCTGTCGGGCGATCTTCTCAAACTCGGCGACCGTTTCGGGTTCGTCCCAGACTCCGTCGGCGGTGATAAAAGAGAGCACGGTGCCATCGCTGTGTTTGGCCAGGAAGACGTCGGTACCTTTGCCGGTAAAGAAACCCGCAATCTGCAAAGCCTGCCCGAGCGCCTCGGCCTGTGCATCGGTAGCGGAGCCAAGGTAAAAAACGTGGTCCTTATTGGAAAATGTGGCTTTTCCAATGGTGGACTCCACCTTGGTTTCTCGCTCCTTGTCCAGCAGGCGCAGCTTGATAGGGAATCCACCGATGTCGGGGGCAATCTCACGGCCGATCTCCTCGAAGGCCGTCACATTGCTGGTCTGGTTCCAGAAACCCTCTTTCACGATGAAGGAAAGTACCGTCCCGTCGTTGCCCTTGTCGAGAGTCACGTCGGCTCCCTGGTCCTGGAAGTAACCGTCGTCCTTCAGATCTTTTCCAACGGCCTGGGCGTCGGCCTGGGTGGCGGAGCCGGTGTAGTAGACGTCGTCCTTGGTCCCAAACCCGACCTTGGGGCCGTTTTCGGCCTTGTAGGCGGGAATGTAGACCGCCAGGAAGATGCCGCCGAAGATGACGACGAGGAATGCCAGGGCAACCCAGAATGCGGTCCACCTGGAACCGAGGGGGCCGCCGCGCTGGACGTGGTTCGTGATGGCTGCGCCCTGCATAGCCTTGGCGACCCCCTTCATGGCGAACAGCAAAACCAGGGAGATGGGCAGGTCGAAGCCCTGTGGGATGTTCCAGCCAAGGAAAATGACGAGGGCGGTGACGAGGGTGGTGCCGAGAAGGATGAAGATTCCCCTTGCGCCTCGGCCGATGCGGCTATCGTTGACGGCCATGAGTGTTGCCCCGGCAACCGGGGTGCCGAAAAAGGTGGCCAGGCCTACGGCGTTGGAGTCGAAAAGGGTGTAGGCGGGGGGATTCTGGGCGATGGGGTCTTGGGGCAACTGCTGGGGCAACGACGACATGAAGTCCTCCAGTTTGAAAGCTGGTCTTGAATGGTACGCGTCAATCAGGCGGAAAGTGTGTCGTTGGTTTAGGGTTGGGTTCGCGTGGTGCTGTAACCGATTGTCAGGGCGAAGGCGCTCGCCTAGTATTGTCCCAAGTCCGGTTGTTGATTGAGTTCCGAGAGGTTCGCCAAGAATGCTAGTTGAGCTGCGCGCGGAGAACTATGCGGTAATCGATCACGCGATTGCGTCGTTCGGGCCGGGATTGAACCTGCTGACCGGCGAGACGGGCGCGGGCAAGTCGATCCTGGTGGATGCGCTAGCGCTGCTGATGGGCGGGAAGGCTTCGTCGGAGGTGGTGCGGCATGGGGCGGAGAAGGCTGTGGTGTCGTGCGTGTTTGAGTCGACGCCGGGGGCGGAGCAGGTTCTGGAAGAGAATGGGATCGATTCGACGGGGAACGAAGTGATTCTGCGGCGGGAGATACTGGAGTCGGGAAAAGGGCGCGTGTTCGTAAACAATCAGCCGGCTGGGGCGGCGGTGCTGAAGCTGCTGGCGCCAGAGCTTGCGCTGGTGCACGCGCAGAGCGAGACGCTGAGCAGCTTTGACCAGGCGCAGCAGCGGATCTTGCTGGATCGATTTGGGGGGATTTCGACGGAGTCGGTGGAAGCGGCGCATCAAGGGTGGCGCGCGGCGGCGGACAGGCTTGCTGAACTGGTGGAGGGCGAGCAGGACAGGCTGCGGATGGTGGACCTGTGGAGCTATCAGAAGAAAGAGATTGACCAGGCGCAACTGAAGGCTGCCGAAGATGAAGCGCTGGAGACGGAGAAGCGCGTGCTGGCGAACAGCGAGAAGCTGTATACGGCGGCGATGAGCGCGTTTGAGCAGCTTTACGAGGGTGGGGCTTCGGCTGAAGGGGCGTTGCGGGGGGCGACGAAGAATGTGCAGGAGCTGGCGCGGTATGACGGGAAGTTTGCCGAAGCGGTGCAGCAGCTCGAGGGTGCTCGAGCAGCGGTGGGGGATGTTGCCGCGAGCTTGAGGGATTATGCGGAAGGAATCAACGCGAGCCCGGAGCGGCTAATAGAGATTGAGGACCGGCTGGCGGCACTGGACCGGCTGAAGCGGAAGTATGGGAAGACGGTGGCCGAGGTGATCGCGTTTGGCGAAGAGGTGACGCGGAAGCTGGGCGAGATCGAAGACCGCGAGGGGACGCTGAAGGAGTTGGAGACGGGGCTTGCGAAGGCGGCGGCCGAGTACAGGGGCGCGGCTGGAGAACTGCACAAGGAACGGAAGACCGCGGCGGATAAGCTGGCAAAACTAGCGGAGGCGGAGATCAATTCGCTGGCGATGAAGGTGAAGTTTGAAGTGGAAGTGAAGGCGGCGGAGCGAGAGACGGGCTGGAGTTCGTGCGGGTGGGACGAGGTTACTTATCGGATTGCGACGAACCCAGGGGAACCGCTGAAGCCGCTGGATGAGATTGCCTCGGGCGGCGAGATGAGCCGGGTGATGCTGGCGCTGAAGGTGGCAGTGGAAGAAGGTACTGCCAAGACGGTTAAGAATCCTACGCCGCGGACGCTGGTGTTTGATGAAATTGACATTGGGATTGGTGGGCGGGCGGCCGAGGCGGTGGGGCGGAAGCTGAAGGCGCTGAGCAAGGGGCAGCAGGTGCTTTGCGTGACGCATTTGCCGCAGATTGCGGCGTTTGCGGATCAGCATTTTCTGGTGGATAAGCGGGAGGCGGACGGGCGAACGAAGATGCAGGTGCGGCTGCTGGACGATCGGGCGCGGACGCATGAGGTGGCGCGAATGCTGAGCGGGGCGAAGGTGACGGAGACGAGCCTGCAGCACGCGGGACAGATGATCGCTGGGAGCCGGTAGGGTCTGGGGTCAAGGGAAACGGTCGATTTTGGCTGAATTCTTTGGCTGAATTCGGTGAGAAACGGCTAATTTCAGCCGAATTTTGCGTTTTCCTGATTTCCGTAAATCATTGATTTTATTAGTGTTGCTGGAATTTCCATGCAAATCCCGCACATTTTGTGTTTTTTTTTCAAGAGAAATTGAATTTCGCACTCACGGGACGGCGGTGATGGTTTTGGCAGACGGCAGCGGTGTGCCGACATTTCGGGCTACTTTAGCGGCGTAGAGAAGCTTTGTGGCGGAATGATCGGAGAGGACACCGCTGGCCAGGGCGAAGCCGACACATGCGACGAAGCTGCGTATGTTTTCGATGCCGGAGAGCGGAGGCATGGCAGAGAGAAAGGCGTCTCCGGCTTCCTTGCATGCGACCAACCGGCTCTTTTCCCTCCTCATCACCCGGCGATAGGCTATTATCCAAGCCTCATGACAGTGGGCGACGGCAGGATCTTGGAGGGCGGGAAGGCGTTCGATTTCCTTAAGTTTCGGTTTAAGGGGTGCGAGGGCACAGAACATGGCGGGCTCCGGTGGTGCGGTTGGCTGGTCGTCAGTGGTCAGGGTTCAGGGATCAGAGATCAGAGATCGGGGATCAGGGATCAGACTGAGGGCTGTTTTGGCATTCAAGATTAGAGTCTGCGCCGGAAGATGGAAATAATGTGCAAAGTCGCCAGTAAAAAGTCGCCAGTAAAAAGAAGGATTGATTAGACCGTTGGGGCCGTCAGCGGCAGGAGAAGACGAATTCGTTTCCGTCGGGGTCTTTGAATTTGGCCATGGTTCCCCAGGATTCCTTTTTGGGCTCGGCGGCAAGTTCCACGCCTTTCCGCTTGAGGGCGGCGGCGGTGGCGAAAACGTCGTCGGTCCAGAAGGTGACGGGCTGGAAGCCGCCGATGCGTCTCTCGTGGCCGGACGGGGTGAAGAGGGCGAGGTTTACGTCGGAGCCTGGGATGAGGAGCTCGATCCAGCGCTGACGGGGGCCGAAGGCCTGGTCGGTGGCGACTTTGAAGCCGAGCATTTCGGTGTAAAAGGCGAGGGCGCGATCCTGGTCGCTTACGGGGATGCTAACGATCTCGATGCCGCGAATCATGGGAGCCTCCGGGTTGAGATAAGGGGACTTCCCCTATGCCATTCAGTTGAGGTGAAGTGCGGGCGAGGACGCCCGCACGACAGCCGGTCAGGAGACCGGCGCTACATTTGCCGGCGGCCTTTGAGAAATCAGACTATAACCGCGGTCGGGCGGGGTTGCAATCTGGTTGTTATTGGTATATTGACGATCGGTATAGGGGCGCATTGAGAAGGTGTGGGCGAGCGCGCTAAACCATCCCGCAGGGGCTGAAGCCCACGGTTTTTTGTGACCTTGATCGGCACGACTGAAGTCGTGCCCTTTCAAGGCATGGCTTTACCTCGGGGCTATCATTCGATGACGGAAATGGATGAATATGTGACCGATGTGCTGATGCGGGATCTTGTTGGCCACGACAAGAGGCCGGTGAGTTTTCTGGTGTACCTGTGGCTGGCGGCGGAGGGGCAGCGGCTGGGCGGCGAGGTGCAGATCAGTTACCAGGAGCTTGCCGAGTCGATCGGGGTGTCGAAGAGCTCGGCACAGACAGCGGTTGGATGGCTGGTGCGGCGGAGGCTGCTTAAGGCGACGAAGGCAACTGCGACGGCGGTGCCTTGCTACGAGGTGGTGAGCCCGTGGAGGGCGCGGGGAGTGAGGGACTGAAGGACGAGGTAAGAGGGACCAGGGACCGTGGACCGGGTCCAGGGCCTGGGACCGAGGGATCATGGAATGGGGAAGGCCGGCCGACTTCAGCTCAAAAAATGGGGCGATCTTGGCAAGATTTACCTCGAAATGAGGAAACTGACAAGTTCTTCCTCGAAATCGACGTGAAAACGCGCGGTGGGTTGATGCATTTCAGGCCCGATCGGGCATATGACATAACAAGGGTTGTTATATTCGCCGGACAGAGAACAGATTTCAGATTTCAGAGGCCGGGGGCGAAGGGTCTGAGGTCAAGAGTCCAGGGACTGGCGGGGGGCGGTGGTGCAGCGATCTCCGATCCTTAATTCAGCAGTACACCCTGGTTTGGACCATCCAGCGAGAACGTTGGTATCTCGATATCGAAACGCTCACCGCTCTCGGTCTCCATCTGGTAAGCGCCGCCCATCATCCCGGATGTCGTGTCGAGAGGGCAGCCGCTCGTATATTCGAAGCTCTCGCCGGGCTTGAGGACTGGTTGCTCGCCAACGACACCCGGCCCCTTGACCTCTGTGAATTCACCACGCGCATTTGTGATCATCCAGTGCCGGCTCAGAAGCTGTATCGTTTCGAGTCCCTGGTTCTCGATGATCACGCGATAAGCCCAGAAATACTGCGAGTTTTTCGGCGACGATCTCGCCTCGAGGTAAGTCGGCACAACGCTTACCGCTATTCCTCGTGTGTTTGCTTTATACGGTGTTGGATCTGCCATAGGGAGAGCTTAGAGCAAATTCGTGGGCTAAGCCAGAATTGATGGGGCGCGGGGCATCACTGGTCTGAATGATGGACCCCGTCTCTCCCGTCTGAGAGCCTTGTTTCTGACGAACAGAGCAGCTCATGGTAGCCCTGACCCTCGGCCAGCCGAAGGATTTCGACGGCTTGCGACGGCGGGGCCGTGCTGCGAGGCGCAGAGTCCCTGGATGAAGCGGGGGCGGGTAAGTAAGATTACCAGTGCTAACCTTGCGTATGCCGGTCTTTGCAGCAACTGCTCCCCTTTCCCGCGCCCAAATGCGGCGTCGTTGGATTGCAGCAAGCGTCATCGTGACAGCGGGTCTGGGATACGCGATCTGGGCAGCTATCGACTGCTCTCATACCGCCTTCGGCTACGCGGCTTCGTACAGCTTCGCGGCGGTCTTCATGGTGGGCTGTGTCTTTGTAGTCATTGGCCTCCCGCTCATGATTTACTGGCGCACGCGTTCCACAGGAGCAGCTTTCATCAGCACTGGCGTCGCTACCTATTTAGTTTTCTTAGGCTGCATCGGAATTCTTAAGAAGTTGGACAAGGTTGCGTGGGTACACGAGCCACCCGAGCAATCCTTCGGGCCGGATCAACAAGCATCGTTGATCATTTACTATCGGCCCGGAACGACGGACCGGCAGATCGAAGACTTCGTGGAACACAAACTCGAAGGTTATCCATCGAAGTTGCACGACGGTACGGATCTTCCTGAATTTGTGACTGAGTATCTGGGTCTCTTGCCGTCTCAGGCAAATGGCTTCGACGGCAGTGCGCTCACTTTCAGGCACGGTGCTCACGGAGCTGCCGTTGACTCATTCGTCGCCATGGTGCAGTCTGACCCGCGCGTCGCACGGGTCTTCCGCGACACTACCCCGGACGCCATTCACCTGCCCAAAGCGGAACAAGCTCCTCTGCCTCCCCTTCACAAGAACAAGTAGAAGCTGCGCTGC
>Ga0302274_10000801_pt1 | contig 31436 bp, 31 predicted proteins | sample III_Bog_N2_1_FD_198755 | JGI IMG/M metagenome (GOLD analysis project Ga0302274, IMG submission 198755) | Peat permafrost microbial communities from Stordalen Mire near Abisko, Sweden - III_Bog_N2_1 | ecosystem: Environmental > Terrestrial > Soil > Wetlands > Peat | place: Sweden: Abisko...
GCTCGATCCGGTCTCCGTGGAACAGGCAATGCAAGGGGTCGATAAGCTTTTCCTGCTGAATGCCGTCGTTACCGACGAATTAACCCAAGCCTTGATCGCTTATGGCATCGCAAAGCGGGTGGGATTGAAGCACGTGACCTATCTGTCGGTCTTCAAGGTAGACCAATTCCGCGATGTGCCGCACTTTGCTTCCAAGTTGGCCGTCGAGGGCGCGCTACGCGAGTTTGGTGTTCCGTATACCATTCTGCGGCCTGGTTACTACATTCAAAACGACGCCACCTTGAAGGACGCTCTTTTAGGCGCAGGAGTCTACCCGATGCCGATCGGCACTGCGGGAATCGCAGCTGCGGACGTTCGCGACATCGCCGAAGCCGCTGCGATCTCCCTCACCGAAGAAGGCCACAATGGCCAGACCTATGATATCGTCGCGCCTGCGATGATCAGCGGCCCCGGCAACGCCGCTCTGTGGAGCAAGTTGATGGACAAAGTGATCAAGTACACTGGGCACAATTTCGATCAATGGGAGCGAGGCATGCGCTCAAGGATGCCGAGTTGGAGCGCCTACGATCTTCGCATGATGTTCCAGGGCTACTTCGACCGCGGGTTCGAGTCGACCGAAACTGAGGTTGCACGCCTTACGAAGCTCCTCGGCCACACGCCGCGCAGTTACGAGGACTTCGCAACTCAAACTGCGGCAATGTGGAAAGCGTAACCCTCTGGAATCCTGAAGCGATCTGGGCTAAGCGACCATCGGGAAGTGCTATCGGCAAGGTCGTCTTCACACTCGGGGCATCCTGAACTCTGTTTCGGGTGAAGTTCATTCGTAAGACTAGCCGGGAGTACAAGGAGAAATCACATGTCTAAGACAACATTCGAGTTCGCTCCACTTCCTGCCGACGATCTCAGTCGTGGCTTGGCCCTTGCCCAACTGGATAGTCCGGCAGCACGACATATCGGCTTGGTCGGAGACACCTATACCATCACCGTAGCCGGGAAGGACACCAACGGTCGATTCTGTGTGATCGACATGCACGTGCCGCCAGGGGGCGGGCCACCTCCACATCGTCACGATTTCGAAGAGACCTTCATCCTGCTCGACGGTGAGATGCAGGTAACATTCCGGGGCCAGAAGTCCACACTGCAAGCTGGAGATACGGTCAATGTTCCGTCCAACGCTCCACACCAGTTCCATAACGCTTCCTCCAAACCAGTCCGAATGATCTGCATCTGTTCCCCAGCCGGGAACGATGAATTCTTCATCGAAGTCGGCGTGCCCGTGGCGACGCGCACAACTCCGCCTCCCCGGCTCGACGGGGAGCAGATGGTTGAATTTCTCAAGAAGGTAAAGGCGATTGCCCCGAAGTACCGCACCGAACTGCTGGATAAAGCGTAAGCAAGGGGGTAAAGCCACAGCGAACGCCGATGTGTTCTATGCGACCACCAAAGATCGATCACAAAGGAGAGGATAGCCGCGAATGACGATGACTTTCCACAAGGAGTATCCAGCGGATCAGGGCCTAGGGCTCGCGTCGTTCTCGGAGGCCCGCGCCAGTGCTTGCGTGTCGATGTACTCCCGGATCTTCGTCAGCTTGCCGTTTCGAACGACAATGTCGAAGACCCAGTGGTCCTCAAACGTCTTATTCGTAGCTTTGATCTTCCCCGTAGCGAAGCCGACGATAAGAACCCGGTCTCCCTGCGCTATAAACTCGGGAGGCTCCGGGTACGAAGTTTCCACCGTCTCGTTAGCCTTCTGAAGTAGATTCTCCAATCCCGCATGCCCGCGGTGCGTGCCGGCCAGCGGCCAGTCCTCGCCCGGAACGATCCACTCAATATCTTCGGCAGACAACGCCAGCAGACCTTGCCGATTGCGGCTGCTGAGTGCCGCAAGGAAATTCTTCACAATCTGGACATTCTCTTCGATGCTCATCGAAATCTCTCCTTTTCCCTTACATGAAGTGTGTCGATCGAATCGGACGTTTTGGAATCCTTCTACTCGGGCAAATCACACGGCCGCAGAGCGATTACTGTTCTTTCTTGAATAAATCCTGGAAGATGAGAAGACCCCAAGCGCGGCCGCGTGCGTGCACCAGCGCGCCACCCTCGTTGAACTTTCCCAGCTTGACGGGTGCGAACCCAAGTTTTTTGGCCAAATCCGCCACGGGAGCGATAGCGTCCTCGTCGTCGCTCGACAAGAAGACGACCCGGTGGCCGCCCTCAACGATCGGGTCGGTAGCCAGTATGGCCGCACCCAGGTGATTAAACCCCTTCACCAACTTGGCGCCGGTGAACGACTTCGCAACGAATGCGGAGGATGGAAGACCGTCCAGTTCCTCAGGTGGGATTGGAAACGAGTTCATCGCGTCGATGATCGTCTTGCCTTTCCAGCTCGGCAGGGCCTTCGCAATCTCGCGATGTTCCCCGAACGGAACCGCCAGGATGATTGTGTCGGCCTCGAGTGCATTCCGCAGCGACTTGGCGATGACCGTGGCTCCAATCTCTCGAGCCTGCGGTGCTAACTCCTCGGGCTTCCGGCGGCTAGCGACGGTGACTTCAATGTTCTTGCGAGCGAAGGCGTGGGCGAGAGCCTGACCGATCTTACCGAATCCTACAATTGCATAACTCATCATGTTTCTCCGATCCCGTGTTGGAACTAAAGGTGTGAGAAGAGTGATGCCAGGACTGGCGTAGTTGGAGCGCAAGCCCCGGAACCATGCCGAGGTTAGACCTGCGCCATGCCCCCATCGACGGCGAGATCCACGCCGGTGATATATGAACTTTCATCGGAGGCGAGGAACGTGACGGCAGCCGCGATTTCCTCTGGCTTGCCCCTTCGACCCATTGGAATCTGCGAGGTGAATTGGGCGACGGCTTGCTCGGCCTGTTCAGCGGTAAGGCCCGTCGTCGTCGCTAAGGCTGGGGTATCGATTGCTCCGGGGCTCATCGCATTCACGCGGATCTTGCGGTCTTTCAGCTCCATAGTCCAGCCACGCGCGAAGTTGCGCACAGCCGCCTTACTCGCGGCGTAGGCGGTAAACCCTGGGAGCCCCATCACGTTCGAAACAGAAGAGTTCAGGATAATTGAGCCTCCGTCTTTGAAGAGGGGAAGGGCCTTCTGTACCGTAAAGAACATTCCCTTCACGTTTACGTCGAAGGTCTGGTCAAAATGGGACTCAGTAGCCACCGCGAGCGGTGCGATTGTACCCGCGCCCGCATTCGCGAAGAGAATGTCTATGTGACCATGTTTCTCTTTCACGACGGCATAGAGCCGGTCCAGATCTTCCAAGCGCGACACATCGCCCACGACCGTCGTAACGTTTCTCTTGATGAAGGCAGCAGCCTCCTTCAGCTCTTTTTCTCGTCGCCCAGTGATCACGACGTGTGCACCTTCTTCCACGAAGCGCTTGGCTGTGGCCAAGCCAATTCCGCTGCTTCCGCCTGTGATAACCGCAATTTTTCCCGCCAATTTTTGTCCAAGATGATTACTCATATGTTTTCTCCCTTTTGTTTTTCGTTGTTTTTTCTGTCGAGTTTACGGCCAGGCTTAGTGCGTCAGATTTGCGCCAGGCCGCCGTCGACAGCGAGCTCGCTAGCAGTCATGAAACTGCTGTCGTCCGACGCGAGAAAAGCAGCCGCCGCCCCGATCTCCGCCGGATCGGCCATGCGCTGGAGCGGAGTCATCGCGGCGTAGACCTTCTGGCCCTCTTCGCCCAGGGCTACCTTTGCGAGTTCGGTCGCCGTCGGCCCGGGCGACAGCACGTTTACCCTGATGCCGGTGCCCTTCAGGTCCTCCGCCCAGGTGCGCGCGAGGTTGCGCACTGCCGCCTTGCTCGCGCTGTAGACGCTCATGGTCGGGGCGCCCGTGGTGCCGGCGCTCGAACCCGTCAAAATGATCGAACCGCCCTTGCCCATCAGAGGCAGCGCCTTCTGGACCGTGAAGATCGTACCCTTCACATTGGTGTCGAAGGTCTCGTCAATGTGCTCGGCGGTAATCTTGCCGAGCGGAAGCGGGCTTCCCGCCCCGGCATTGGCGAAGACGATGTCGAGGGTTCCGCGCTCGGCCTTCACCGCAGCGTAGAGTCGGTCGAGGTCGGCCAGATCGGAGACAGAGCCCTTCACTGCGCGGGCATTGGGTCCGAGGGCGGCCACAGCGGCGTCAAGCGCTTCCTGCCGGCGGCCGAAGATGAAGACGAAGGCGCCTTCCTCGATGAAGCGTTTTGCTGCGGCGCGGCCGATGCCGGTAGCCCCACCCGTGATGACTGCAACCTTACCTTGAAGCTTTCCCATAATTACTCCCTTTGGTAGATCTGTAGAATTCAGTACAGTAGTTTGGAGTTCTTTGGCGGTGGTCGAGAACTGCTCGGGAGTCCCAATCTTTTGTCTATTCGTCCAAAAAATGTTGTTGAACCGAGCTGTTTTGCACCTTTTGATTGAGCTGGGACGCGCGGCTCGAGGAAAAGGAGTGTGGGAGTTGTGACGCTGGAAGGGAGGAGAATGTCCGTCAAGGCCTCTTCTACCTGATGCTGCGCTTATCCGACAAGCGAAGCTGCGCAGTTTCGTACAGTCCTCACAGAACACTATGGCTTTCGAGAGCAGATGGAGGCTAGGTTGGACCCGATAACAGTCATCTTCAGAACGATGCACGTAACCGCTTTCGGTCTGCACAGGCTCGAAGCCACCGCCCCGTGGGGCGTAAAACAGGAAAAGCAGACCGAAGAAAAAGTCACGCCTGCCGACAAAAAGATGTCACCCACAGATTTGGCGCACTTCGCCATGCTTTCGCGCGGCAACTGCTGGCTGAGTGTCGAAGGCGTTCCGGACCCGATTCCACTCACCGGTGGTGACTGCTTTTTGCTGGCCCGGGGGACTTTGATTGTTTTGCGCGACAGCCCACGAACACGTCCGAAGTGGAGTTTCCACGAGATCGGGGCCAAAGCCAACAATAATGTCGCTCATTATGGAGGTGGTGGCGCACCAACGACAATCGTCTGTGGGTCCTTGAGTTTTGATCGCGCCAGCCTCAAGCCGATCACGCAGTTATTGCCGAACTTCATTCTGATTAAGGCCGATCAGGCACGCACGCTTGCTCTTCACAACACAATGCAAGCGCTGGCATCAGAAATGGCAGAACAGGCGCCGGGATCTGAAGTAGTCGCGACTCGGCTGGCCGAGGCTCTGTTTATCCAAGTGCTCCGGGCGCATATCGCGTCGGGACCGGAACGCAACAAAGGATGGCTTCGTGCGATTTTCGATCCTCAAATGGGCACTGCCCTGAGTGCCATTCACGATAGTGTGAATACACCTTGGACAGTCGAATCTCTGGCCGAAGCGGCGGGCATGTCTCGCTCCGCATTCGCAGTGCGTTTTAAAGAGCTACTCGGACAAACACCACTAGAATACGTAACCGAGTGGCGGATGCAGAAGGCGATACTGTTACTCGAACAGCGTGACAAAAAGCTCATCGACGTCGCTCGGGAGGTCGGTTACGAGTCCGACGCTGCGTTCAGTAAGGCGTTCAAGCGAGTTGTTGGAGCCAACCCTGGTGAATACCTCAAACGTGGTATTTGAAGACCAGGGTCATGTCGGAATGGGCGGAGGATTTTTGAAACGGAGGATTCTACTTGAGCCTACTATGGCGTCTGTCGCATATCGTGCGAAGGTCGAAGAGCGGTATCAGCCCTTCACACTCATCGAGCCTTCCGACAATCCTTCATTGGCACGTGGTTACCGACACGCTCTTATGTGCAGCAGAGAAAGAAATGGATCGCAATGAAACCTACTATCCCTGCAAAGCCGCCCGCAAGTCCGTATGCCCAAAATCATCGCCCTTGTAGAGCAGGGGTTCGCGCTTGTCGCGGGCCAGGGCATAGGTGAAGCAGTCACCGAAGTTCAGCCCAGCTGGGCTGCCGCTGCCTTTGCCAAAGTCGCGGTAGGCCTGCCGGGCAATCTTCGCCTGCTCAGCCGTCACCGGCTCGATGACGATTTTGAATCTCTCGATCAATTCATCAAATTCGCGGCTCAAAGTCGGATTTCTCCACCCATCCACCACAATTGATGATTCGAGATAGTTCGCTGCGGAAATGCGGGAGGAGGTTGCGGCGTCCAGCGCTTTCGAGAGCGCATGCCACTCCGGCTCCCGCTTGAGAATGGCAATGAGGGCTGACGAGTCCACGATCATTTCGGCAACCCCGTTTCGTCGTCATAGAGTTCGTCCATCACTTCTTTGGAAGTCCGTCCGTCGTTCATCAGCGGCGCGGTGATGGCCGTGATTCGTTCGAGCCACCCCAGGCGGCTTTCGCCCTTGGATGCCTTCTCTCGCTCCAGCTTCTCCTGAACGGCTTGAGAAACTGCAACAACCAGGCTGACGCCTTTGAGAGCAGCCAGTTCCCGAACCATGCGTGTGGTTTCCTCGTTCTTGATGTTGATGGCCACGGGTTTCCACCTTTCCACCATTTGCTTCCACCATTCTACCATTTTTCCGCCCGGTTTACCCACGAAAACCCGGCAGCCTTTCCAATACCGCGCCCCGATGGCCTAATCTAGACGCATGAGCGATTCCACAGAGAAAACGCCGGCGGCACAGGACAAAATCTTCGACCTTTTAGTGGTGGGTTCCGGACCCACAGGACTCTCTTGCGCCATCGAGGCGCAAAAGGCCGGTTTGCGGGCCGTGGTGGTGGACAAGGGCTGCATCTGCAACTCGCTCTTCCACTACCCCGCGCACATGACCTTCTTCACCACGCCGGAGCTGCTGGAAATCGGCGGCATTCCCTTTCCCTGCTCCAATACCAAGCCGACGCGCGACGAGGCGCTCCACTATTACCGGCAGGTGGCGGCCTACTATCACCTGGACGTGCGCCAGTACCTGCGCGTCGAGCGGGTCACAGGCGCGGACGGCGCCTTTACGGCGCACACGATGGACCGCTTCGCCCGGCCCGGCGAGATTCATGCCCGCAAGCTGGCCATCGCCTCCGGCTACTACGACCTGCCCAACTACATGCAAATTCCCGGCGAGAACCTCAGCAAGGTCTTTCACTACTACGACGATCCCCACCCATACTTTGATATGGATGTGGTGGTCATCGGCGGCAAGAACTCTGCGGCCATTGCGGCGCTGGAACTGTGGCGCAGCGGCGCGCGGGTTACGCTGGTGCACCGCGACGCCGGGATGCATCAGCACGTGAAGTACTGGATCAAGCCGGACATCGAAAACCGCATCAAGGCCGGCGAGATCAAGGCGCACTTCAATTCGCGCGTGGTCGAAATCACGCCGGACTCGGTAATCATCGAGACCCCGCAAGGCCGTGAGACCCTGAAGAACGACTTTGTCTTCGCCATGACCGGCTACCATCCCGACTTCGATTTTCTGCAATCTCTGGGCGTGCGCTTCGAGAGCAAGGACCGGCTCCCGGTTTGCAACAAGCAGACGCTACAGAGTAATGTGGCCGGCATTTATCTTGCCGGTGTGGTTGTGGCCGGCGCGCGCACCAATGAGATTGTCATTGAGAATGGCCGTATGCACGGGTGCCAGATTGCCAAAGCGATTGTGGGGCAAACTAAGGACGGGTGCGGCAAGAGTTCGCAGGACGAACAGTTGCCGTAGCCTTGCAGCCCATGCAACTCAGTACAGCTTCAAGCGCGGCCTGAGCAGGCTGAGCGGATCGAGAAGCTCAGGATGGCTGCTCGGCGTGTGGGCCATGCAGTGGCGTTGCGCCGGAGTCGCATAGGAGCGGGTCACGTGCAGCCGGTCCATCACCACGTAGCGGGTGCGCAGGCCGTCCACGGTCGCGGGCAGTTGGGCGGGAAGACGATTCCGATCCACGTAAATGACCAGCACCGCTTCCTTCGGGTTGTCCAGGCTCTGACCCACGCCCACGCCGAAGAAAGCAGGAGTCTTCCGCATCAGGCCGACTGCTGCCTGATTCTTGACGGCGACAGCCTGCGCCAATGCTGAGGACGGCAGGCTGACCGAGCCTGCCTCCAGCGGAGCCTGCGGCGCAGAGCCCCAGGCCACCGCGCGCGCCGTGGTGGGAACAGCCTGCGTGCGCACGCCGTCCACCGTAGCCGGCACGTTGACTGTCCGGTTTTCGTCCGTGTAGAGAATCACAGCGGCCTCGCCGGGGTGGTCGCTGCTTTTGCTGGCCGCTACGCCCAGGATGCCAGCCGAAGAACTCACCAACATGCGGGCCTGCGCCAGAGCCTGCTGGGCGCGCGCCGTTTCCGCATAGCTCAGCGCGCGGCCCTGCGCTGCGGCGATGGTGTTGTTGCCGTAGCTCAGGCAACTGACCGCATGGTCAGCCGTGCCTACAAAGGTGTAGCTCGTCCCTCCGCCCACCTGCGCGCTCAGCTCATTCAGCACATCGTAGGCCGGACTTGCTACACCCTGGCTCACACCGGAGCTGTCCGTTCCGCCCGCGAAGTAAAGCCCGACCGGCTCGGCATTCCCGGCGTCCACCACCAGCGCGCCAGAGTCGCCCGCGTCGCTGAACTGATTGCCGCTAACCCCGATCTGGTGAGTGAAGGTCTTGCTCAGGTAGTGCCGCGTCTCCGCGCAATCGAAGTAATAATCGACCGTCACGTCCAAATCGACAACCGAAACGCCGCCGCAGGTCAGGCCGGTCGTCCTTCCGCTCTTGGCCACCTTCTGATCAAGCCATGCGCCCTCGCCCTTGCCGCCGGTCGAGGAAATGCCCGGCGCCGCGGCGGTCAGTGCGCCGTCGGCCCGCTTGCCGCCCAGCTCCATGATTCTGCCGGCCGGGTCCACGGCGCGCGAAGTCACCTGGGCAATGGCCGCGTCCGCATTGGTCAGCTTTGAGCGCAGCGGCAGCCAGCCCGTCAGCGAAGCCACCGGCTCAACGCCCGCGCCGTCTCCCAGCGGTGAGCAATTGTTGTCGATCAGCCCCGGCTGCACAATGGTGTCGCCCACATTGGCATGGTCGCTTCTGGCCAGCACGTGATTGTTGCTCAGCAGGTACTGGCGCTTGCTGGCGTCCTCAATCAGCGCGCCCAGCGTGCCGCTGCAGCAGTCCACAATCTGGTTGCCCCGCGTGTCGTAGTCGCTGTTGTTGCCGCCCGAGCTGCCCAGCAGCATCGAAGCCGTCAACTGTCCCTGGTGGCTGGCCGGGTTGCTTGTGACACCGGCGGCATTCACCAGCACCACCGTAGAGGTTCTGGACGAACTGCCGGTGACCGAAGCCACGACATACGTTGTGCCAGTCGACTGCACCAAGGCTGGCGCTGTGTAGGTAACCGAGCAGGAGGTAAAGGCTTGGCTCTCGCGCTGGCAACTGGCCGCGCTCAGCGAGCCCTGCCCGCCGCTTTGCCCAGTGGCCGAATCCGCCAGCGTAAAGTGGATGCCGGTGGCGCCGCCCGCCTCGGCCAGAATGCCGGTGATGGTGACGCTGCCATTAGCGCCCAGGGCGGCGTTTTCAGGTGTGAGCGGCTGCAAAAATCCCGGCGTCACGCTCAGCACCGCGCTGGCCCGTATGTCGGGGTCCGCCTCCAGAGTTGCAGTCACCACCACCTCGGCCCGGTCCGCGGTCAGAAAACTCGGCGGAGTGTATTGGCCGCTCGAGTTGATGCTTCCCGGCCCGCTCACCGCGTCTCCGCCAAAAACCGACCAGGTGACCTTCGCCGCGCCGCTGCTGGCAAGCGTGGCCGTGAACTGGTGAACCAGTCCGCCCTGCGCGTTGGCCGCATTGCAGCCGGTACAGTTGGTGTCGATGGAGCCGGCGCCAGGAGTGATTGCAAAAACTGAATTCGAGGACTTGGCCGTGACCAGACCGCCGCATCCGGCTGCCAGCAACAGCGCCGGAGCCAGAAGCAACGGGAAATGCCTGAAGAAGTGTCTCCGCACGGTCACAATCCTTACGCCTATGTATCGTATATTGTATCGACTTCGGATGGAGACGAAAGAAAGCAGACGGGCCTGCGCGAGCAGCTTTGCAGATTGCATGACTATACCTGTTCAGGTATAGTCAACTTGTGGATACCTCCGAAATGCCGCTTTTCTGGCAAAGGAGATACGAGATGGCAAATCGCGTTCTTAACGGTACCGAAATCGAAGCCAGCTCTGGCAATGTTTTTTCTGACCTTGGCTTGCCTGAAGCCGAGCAGCTCAAAATCAAGTCCGGTCTGGTCATTGAAATCACTCGCGCCGTGCGGCGGCTGGGTTTGACTCAGGAGGAAGCCGGTCGCAGGATGGGGATTTCGCAGGCAAAGGTATCCGGCCTCATGCGCGGCGATTTCTCTAACCTGTCCGAACGCAAGTTGATGGAGTGTCTGAATCGACTCGGCTATGACATTGAAATCAAGTTGAGCCCAGCCTCCGATTCCGTTGGGCACCGAACATTGGCCGTTGCATGAACGAACTCTGCGCGTCCAGCCTGCGCTGCGGGGTCTCATTCCGCAACCCCCATGGAATCAATTCAATAAAGCGCACTCAACCATGCGTGCGGCGATGTTTTTCCCGTGCTCCGCAAGCCTTCTTTTCATCCCTGCGGCGCACGGCAAGGGTAAAGTCGTAAAATAGAAATAGGATTCAAAAAAATACACCAATGGAGGAACATATGGCAAGTGTCTTAGAGGCCACACAGGTTGTCCCGGGCAGAGATGCGAAAAAAGAGGAGGCCAAGCGTTTGGCCGAAGATACGCGCACCAAGCGGGCGCGGCAAATGCAGGGGTTGAATTTGCAGCGAGAGAACATTCTTTCGCAAAGAACTTCTCAGCCGGCGCGCCGCGTCGCTCTGGAAGCCGCCCTGGCCCAGATTGACGGTCAGCTCGCGCAGCTCGGGTAAGGCTGCCTTCCGCCCGGCCGGTCAGGCCTCGCGGTGAAACAGCAGGGAATTGGCTTGCTGCACTGGGGTCAGCAGCACCCTTGCTATATTTACATGCTCCGGCCGGCTCGCCGCCCAGACGATGACCTCGGCCACATCTTCCGCATTCAGCGGCTGAATATTCTTGTACACGCTGGCGGCCCGCTCCTGGTCGCCATGGAAGCGCACCAGGCTGAAATCGGTCATGACCATGCCGGGATCTACCGTCGTCACGCGGATCGGCGTGCCCAGCACGTCCTGGCGCAGACCGTCGTTGATGGCCCGTTCGGCGGCCTTCGTGGCGCAGTAAACCGCGCCTCCTGGGTAGGTCAGCTCCCCGGCCGTTGAGCCCAGATTGATCACGTGTCCGCGGCTCCGCTCCACCATCCCCGGCACGACGGCCCGAGTCACGTAGAGCAGCCCCTTCACGTTGGTGTCGATCATCTCTTCCCAGTCTTCAGTCTTTCCCTGGTAGAGCTTCTCCAGCCCGCGGCTGAGTCCGGCGTTGTTGACCAGAATGTCGATTGCCGCCCACTCCGCGGGCAGCGCGTCGATGGCCTTCTGAACGGCCTTGCGGTCGCGCACATCCAGGCTGATCGTGTGTACCGCTTCGGCTCCGCGCTCCGTGACCGCCGCAGCCACCTTGGCCAGCTTGTCTTCGCGGCGGGCAGCCAGCAGCAGGCGCGCTCCTTCAGCCGCGAAAGCCAGCGCCGTGGCCGCGCCAATGCCCGACGAGGCCCCGGTGACGAGAACGATTCTTCCCTTGAGTTTCATGCTTCGATTCTATAGCGAAACCACAGTAGGTGTACCTCGGAAGCACGCAACCCAAGTGGCTTTTTCATCATGAAAAAGCCACTCTGAATACTCTTGGCAAGGTTACGTTTACTGTGGTTTTGCTCTGGAACCTATCCATACATTGAGGAAGGATTGTAGCGCTGGCCTCCCGGCCGGCTGTTGCGTGGACCTCCCGGTCCACGCTGCATTCAAAGGGACCTCTGAATAAGTCGATGTTTTGAAGGGTACGGGCTTTAGAGCTTTTTCACATACAGTGTGATGTCATGGGTGTCCCACCCTCGCCACGTTTTTGTTCTTGTGGCTAGGGTGGGATAGCACGATCCCTGCATTACAGAAACTGTGAAAACGCTTTAGCCCGTACATAAAACCCGCAAAATCAGCGGGGCATTTCAGGCTGCGGAAAAACTCATCCGCGGAGGCTCGAAGCGTCAGGGCACGAATGGTAGGTCAGGGCTTCAGCCCATACTGCCGTAAGTCATTGGGAATAAATGGCGGGCTTAACAGGCTGCGGAAAAACTCATCCGCAGAGGCAAGAAGCGTCAGGGCCCGACTTCAGTCGTGCCGTAAGTTGCTTAAATTCATTGCGGGCTTTAGCCCCTGAGGGACGTTTTTCGCACTTCTCGCTTGGAAGCCGGGTGCCCCATCCATTTCACACTCTTTGCGAAATGGGTGGGAAACCACAAAAGTCCATGCGAGCGAAAAGCGAGCCATTGGCCCCACCGCAGGTGGTTTGCAGATGATTTCCACTCAGCAGCGCATCATGAACATAGGAAGGGAGTGCGCTCCAGCCGCCCCACACCGGCAGCCCCCCCCTCCCCCCCCTAACCCCACGGGGGTATATATTCTGAGCTTGATTTGCCACGGATTTTGCAGATGAATTCGCTTTTGAGCCTCGAATCAGAACGCGCATCCGGGAGAAAGGAAAACATAATCCGGAAACTGAATCGGGCAGGCTTGCCGCTCAAGCCCGCCCCGCGAACGCTCCAGTTTCGGTGTAGACTTTCACCTTTTCGCCCACCTGAATGTAGAGCGGAGCCTTGATCTCCAGGCCGGTTGTGAGCCGGGCCAGCTTGGTCACGTTGCCGCTGGTGTCGCCCCGCGCGCCTGGCTCGGTGTATTCAACTTCCAGCTCCACCTTTTCCGGCAGCTCCAGCCCGATGGGATCGCCGTTGAACTTGTGCAGATGAACGATTGCGCCCTCCACCAGAAACTCCAGCGCGTTGCCCAGCTTTTCCTCGCTCAGCGTCAGCGTCTCGAAGCTCTCCTGGTCCATGAAGTGCGATCCCTCGCCGTCTGAGTAGAGGTAAGAAGTCTCGACCTCTTCCAGGTCCGGCTCCTTGAACTTTTCCCCGGCCTTGAAGGTCTTGTCGAAGACCGCGCGCGTCAGCAGGTTGCGCATCTTCAGCCGCACCAGCGTCTGCCCGCCCCGCGCCGTGGGCGTTGAAACCTCTACGTCCATGCAGTAGTAAGGACTGTTCTCAAACTCGAAAAACATCTTGCGCTTCACGTCGATCGCTTCAATCAGTGCGGCCATGCATTCCTCAATCAATCAGGGGTTCGCAGCCGAAAGGCCCTTTAGGCTCTCCCGCGGCTCCTTGTTCATTATACGGGGAAGCAATGCAGCCGCACTTCGTGGTACGCTCAACGAAATGCTTCCTCAACGGGGGAGACAATGGCCGAAACGACGATCACAATTCGCATCAATCCTGAACTGAAGGACGCCTTCGCGCGCGCAGCAGAGGCGCGGAACCGGACCGATGTGGATTTGCTGCGCGAGTTCATGCAGGACTATATCGAAACTGAGCGCACAGACTCCGAATATGAGCAATGGTTTCGCCGCCAGGTGCAAATTGGCATCGACGCGGCGGATGCTGGCGAACTGATTCCCGGCGGCGAAGTCGAAGCCGAGTTTGCGGCTCTCCGGGCCGGTTCACCTTCCTATAGGGAATTGCCCCGATCAGCGTGATGAATCTGGTTTGGACTGGGCCGGCGAGGATGGACCGGCGTGAAATCTTCGAGTTTATTGCGGCGGACAGCAGACGCGCGTCTTGCAGAATGGACCTTATTTTTGCCGGGAAGGCGGAGATTCTGACAAGACTTCAGGAGATTGGCCGCCCCGGGCGCGTTCCCGGCACGCGGGAGTTGCTTGCGCATCGCCATTACTTTCTCATCTGCAGAATGAGCGGAGATGCGGTGCAGATTCTCCGGCTCTTGCATACATCGGAGCAATGGCCTCCAAATCCGTTCTCCCGGCGTTGAATTGTCTGTCTCTTGACTTGCCGCTCAGAGCGGGTTTGCCACCTCACCCCTCTACTGGCGATACTGCCCATAGCCCGTTTTGCGGGCTCCATTTCTTCGAGCGAGAACACCCATGGCGCATGAGTTGATGACGGCACGTCTTGAACGCAAGGATTGCCTCTCCGAAATCTCCCAGTGCTACCACTTCGAGTTCGTTCTCAACGATCTGGAGAGCTTCAACTTCATCCCCGGCCAGTTTGTCTCCGCCGTGGCGCAGGATGCCGACGGCAAGCGGCAGACCCGCTCCTATTCGCTGGCCTCGGCGCCCAGGGGCAACCGCTTCGAGCTGTGCGTGAATCGCGTTCCGGAAGGCTTCTTTTCCAATCACCTTGCTGACCTCACCGACCTGCCCTCCGGCGGAACGATCCAGATCCATGGGCCGTACGGCCACTTCTTCCTCCAGGAGCCCGTCACCGACTCCATCCTGATCGCCACCGGTACCGGCATTGCGCCCATGCGCAGTTTTCTTCATTGGCTCTTTCCGGAAGACGGCCCCGATGCGGAAACGGACCGCAGCAATGGCAAGCAGATCTGGCTGGTCCACGGCACGCGCCACGAGAGCGCCCTCTATTACCGCGCCGAGTTCGAGGCGCTCGCGCACCGCCGGCCAAACTTCCACTACCTGCCGACGCTGAGCCTCGCGCCGAAGAACTGGAACGGCCTGCGCGGTCAGGTCCAGGAGCACGTCGCCCGCGTCGTCCAGCAGCGCGCCGCCCGTCTCGGCCAGCGCTTGCCCGCGCCCCCGCCCGACCCGAGCCTGTTGCCGTCGGAGCTGAACTTCGACATTTACGCCTACATCTCCGGCCTCAACGAAATGGTCTCCGCCGTCCGCGAGCGCCTCGCCGCCTTCGGCTGGCACAAGAAGCAGATTGTCTTTGAGAGATACGACTGAAAAGTCAATTCGCAGCCGGCCTCTCATCTCCCTTCACCGTGCGGCGATTTCTCCCCATAGAATGACAAGGAAGAATGGAATCGGCCGCAGCATATCGTTCCCGATTCTGTTCCTCCCAGGTGACTCGTTTGAAGAGAGCTTTCTTCGCGCTTTTCGCCGTGTTGTTTTTATTCTCTGCACCTGCATTTTCCCAGGAGCGTGCGGACGAAGCGCCCGAATGCAATCCCGCAAGGCCTACCGTCTCCACGCCGGCAACGCTCACCCCGGTTGGTTATCTTCAATTTGAAAGCGGTGGGTTGTATGCCTCTGATTCAGGGGAGTTCCATTCGCAGTTAAGCGTCAATCAGGTTACCAAGCTCACGGTAAGTTCGCGACTGCAGTTTCTTGCTCTCTTCGAGCCGTATGCGCACAGCAAGATTGCCGGTAGACAGAGCAGCTCCGATGCGGGCGGAGTCTCCGCGGGCATTCAGGGCGTTCTCTTGCGGGGAGAGGGAAAGCGCCCCACCGTCTCCGCCAGCTACATCCGCCTGCTCTACGCGGGCACTGCGCCGGATATCGACATCGGCACGGCCAAAAACACCGCCATTCTGCTCGTCAGCACGGATCTGGCCGGCTTCCACGTCGACATCAACGGACTCGCCTCCGAGCAGTCGGATTCCGGCGTCCGCCGCGCCCAGTTCGGGCAGACGCTTTCCATCTCTCATCCCGTTGGCAAGGTGACGATTGCGGGTGAATTGTGGCGCTTTTCCCAGCCGCTGACCCGCGGCAACTCCGCCGGCAATCTATGGGCCGCGTCCTATGCGCTGCGGAAGAATCTCGTTGTGGATGCAGGGTTCAACCGCGGCCTCACCAGCACTTCCACGCAATGGGAGGGGTTTGCGGGCTTTACCTATCTATTGCCCCATCGGTTGTCGCGGGCCCGCTGAACTGCACAAGGATGAGCGGAAGAAGCCGCTGCGTTTCTATAAATTGAATAACTCCCTCAGCCGCTTGGTCTGGTTGCGGCTGACCGGTATCTCCGTCTGGCGCTTGTCGTCCATGCGCAACTGATAACTCGACTTGAACCACGGCACCACCTCGCGGATGTGGTTGATGTTCACCACAAAGCCGCGATGCGCGCGCCAGAACAGCGCCGGGTCCAGCAGGTCCAGCAATTCTTCCAGCGTGCGGCACTTCGACTGGCCCTCGAAGTTCTGCGTCGCTATGCGAATCACGCCGTCGTCGATGGCCGCGAAACATATCTCCGCCTGGTCGATCAGGAGCAGCCGGGCCTGCGCCTGCACAATCAGCTTGGCTGGCTGGGGAGTGCGGCTGGCGCCCTGCGGACGATTCAGCAGGCGCAGCAGCGCGTCAATCTGCGACTCCGGCAGCGAACCAGGCGTGCTTCCGCCCAGCCGCCCTCGCACCCGCTCCACGGCCTGCTCCACCCGCGTCAGGTCAAACGGCTTCAGCAGGTAATCCACCGCGTTCACGTCGAAAGCGCGCACTGCGTACTGGTCATAGGCCGTGGCAAAGACAATCTGCGGCAGCGGCTCGGCTTCCTCGCCCGCAGCTTCTCTGGTCCGGTTGTGCTCCATCAGCCGCTCAATCGCCGCAAAGCCGTCCAGCCCCGGCATCTGCACATCCAGAAACACCATGTCGGGATGGTGCTCCTCGATCAGGTCCACGGCCTCGATGCCGTTGGCTCCCTGCGCCACCACCTCCACGCCGCCCACCTGGTCGAGCAGGTACTTCAGCTCCTCGCGAGCCAGTTGTTCGTCGTCGATAATGAGCGCGGAAAGGTTCATGCACACCGGAAGAGAAATGAAACTTGATTGTAGATTGTAGGAAGGCCGTTAAGCCGGGTCAATTGCGGTTGCGATTCATCTATTCCCGCGCTTTTTTCTTGCGCGGGCCAGCCGAAGGCGGTTAGCCCCACCGCAGGTGGCCGAAGGCAGTTGGCCCCACCGCAGGTGGCTACTCGCCCAGAACACGCAGCCGCGCCGGCATGTGGTCCGCGGCCAGCTCATGTCCGCACTGCGTGCAGAACTGGTCGGTCGAGCGCACCGTCCGGAAGCAGTGGCCGCAACTGGCCGTTAGCTGATAGTTGCATTGCGGGCAAAAGTGAAAGTCATTTTGCACTTGCGCGGAGCAGGCCGGGCAGCGCGAAACCTCCGGCTGGCGCAGCAGAAAGTACAGCACCGCGCCCATGCCTCCCGGCATCACGAAGCAGATCACAATCCAGAACCGCGAACTCATCGCCCGCCGCGGAGCGTCCCGGCTGATGTAACCCACCATCAGGAAGTAGATCGCGGCCAGCAAGCCCCAGGTAAGATTGAAGTAAATTTGGAAACCGAGCGGCGGCGTATGATGCTGCTGCGCAGGCAGCACGATCCAGACGTAGTATTCCACCAGCACAAAGGACGCGACCGCAGCCAGTACCGACCACACCGGTATCAGGCGTGTGTCGTCGTTAACAGCATCGGATTCTGGGTGCCGCATAGGCAAACCCTCTCTCAAAGGAGCTATCTGAGAACTGGAACCAGTTTAACTCCTGTTAAGAAGACGGAAAAGTGTAGCGGGAAGTTGCGCATTTGGCCGCCTGCCGCGTTCGTCGCCTAAGTTTTGAGCTCAGAACCTGCGCCGCGCCCAGCCGGCCAGCATCACAGCGGCCAGCAGCGCCGCGCTGAAGAAGAAAATCCACATGCTCATCTGGCCCGCCGGGCCGCTCACATGCTCTTCTTCAAGGAAGACTTCTCCAATCCACCACACCAGCGGACCCAGAACGATAACCAGAACCATCAGCGCAACCGCCAGCGCCACGGCTCGGCAGCGCTTCCGCCCGGCCTTCTGTTCCAGCATCACGCCCTGCGAGGCCATCACCACGCGGCGTGTGCGCCAGGCCACGGCGCAATCCCGGTCAGCCTGCTTTCCGCATAGAGCTGAAACCAGATCGCGCTCAGCCGCATGGCAGGTCTTCCCCTCGGCTGCCACACCGCCGTCCTTGTCTCTGGCCGCGCCAGAGGCGTTGCTTGCCGGACCGCGGGTGTCATTGCCGAATTTCATTCTGTCCTCGAAGCCTCAGGCTCCATCACCAACCCCGCCAAAGGCGTCTGGGTGCGCAGGCGATTGCGCTCCAGCTTGGGCCTGATCGCGGCCAAACCACGGTATAGCCGTGATTTTACAGTAGAAAGCGGCGCTCGCGTCACTTTGGAAATTTCGTCCAGCGACAACTCCTCATGGAACCTGAGCACCAGCACCTCGCGGTAGAGCGTGTCCATCTCCATCAGCGCCCCCGCAATCCGCTCCCGGTCTTCCAGGCTGGCGAAGCGGTCAAACGAGCTCGGCTCGTCGCCGGCAACCTCGAAGCTCATCGGACGGTCGTCTTCGCTTTTGCCCTCAAGCATCTCGTCCAGGCTGGAGACGGTCCGTTTGCGCTTCTGGTCGATCACCATGTTGCGCGCAATGGTAAACAGCCACGTGCCGAAGCGCGCCTTGCCGTTGAACTGCGCCCCGCGCACCAGAACCCGCATCCAGACCTCTTGGAACAGGTCCTCGGCCATCTCGCGATTGCCTGTCAAATAAAGCAGATAGCGCATCAGCCGGTGCTGGTAGCTGACGATCAGCTCGTCCAGCAGCCCGGCGTCCTGGCGCTTCAGCCCCGCCGAAATGGCAAGGTTCTCCTCCCGCACCTGTTCATCTTGAGCGGTCGTGGAACCAAGGGCGAAAAGAGGGCGAACAGACGCAGCTATACTCATCTCATTCCATTAGACGCCAAACTTCCCGCTTAAGTTCCATCGAATCTGGGACGCCGCGCCGCCCCGAAGTAATGTTTCCCGCTAAACCCGGCGAAAATCGCCAATATATTGCAGAAAATCGCGGGGATATTCGAGAGAATCGCGCCAAAAAGGTACTCAACTTCCCTGGCTGACGCCTCTCCCGATCTTCGCACCGCCCCTCAGTCGAACCCCGGTCCACAAATTCGAGGGATCGGGCCACCCGCCGTGAGATATTATTTTGCACTGTATTGATTCTAGACATGTTACGTTTTATGCAGGGTCCTGAAAACAATCGCAAACTATATACCCCCCGGGGGTGTGGGGGGGGAGGGGGGTGGTACAGAGATCAGAGATCAGGGGTCAGGGAGACCTGCGTTCCCGACTCTTTCAAGTATGCGCCGCAGAGTGGAAATTGTTCGCAAAGAGAGGAGCCGAGGCCGTGAACTTCCCAGATCCGAAAATCCGGACTTGGAAGCCCATTTTTTGTGCGAAATTCTGATGCGTTGGAAGCCGGGGAAACGACCTGCGTCGGCGTTTTTCAGAGGATCGATCCTGAAAGAGGATTTTCCTTCAATCCCCGGTCCCCAAGTGCGAGGGACGGGGCCACCCGCCGGGGGCGATTTCTGTTGCCGTTTCAAGTTGGAGACAACCCACCCAGTGTATTATGGGTGCAAATTCAAAATAGGGACATCTTGGCTATGAACATTCACCTTTCTTGCTCCCGCCCGCGATGCGCAGTCCTCCGCGCGGTTTTGTTGTGTTTTTGTGCAATGTCAGGCTCTTCGGCGCTGCTTATGTCTCAGCCCTCTGATCGGCCATCCGAGGCCACACGGAAAGCCATCGAAAGAAACTTTGATCTTCTGCCATTAAGGTTTGAACCCAACCAGGGACAATCCAGCTCGGATGCAAAGTTCCTTGCCCAGGGGCGGGGATTTTCCGCGCTTTTCAAAGAGACTGAAGCGAGTTTTCTTTTCGGCGGCCATACTGCGATGAGCGGCCTTCTGCGCATGACGCTGTTGAATGCGTCCAGGAATGCGGCAATCACAGGAGAGAAGCGTTTGCCGGGAACCGTCAGCTATTTCACCGGAAAAGATCGCGAAAAGTGGCATACCGGGCTGCCAACCTTCGAGTGCTTGCGTTATACCGGTATCTACCCTGGAACGGACCTGATTTACTACGGCAACCAAGGAAATTTGGAGTTCGATTTTCAACTGTCTCCCGGAGCCGCTCCGAGTCAGATACAGATGCGCTTTGAGGGTGCGCAGAATCTCAGAATTGACGGCAAGGGCGATCTGATCGTGACGGCAAATGACGGACACATCAGCTTTCAAAAGCCCGTGATCTATCAGCCAGCCGAAGGCGGCCGGAAAGACCTCGTCGCGGGTAATTTTGAGATTCTTAAGAACAATACGGTAAGTTTTGCCATTGCGAAATATGACCGCGTCAGGCCGCTGATCATTGATCCCATCCTCAATTACTCAACTTACATTGGCAAATCTGCTAATGCTACGTCGATTGCAGTGGGTCAAAACGGAGAGGCTTATATAGCAGGGTGGACTGCCTCAGGTTTTCCTACTACGTCTGGCAGCTATCAATCGGGATCTGTCCAATGCTCGGCCTCGAATTATTGCCCGTTCGTGGCAAAGTTCAACAGCTCAGGTACAGCGCTGCTGTACTCCGTTATTCTGCCCGGAAGTGGAATCTATTACACCAGCAGGATTGCGGTGGATGCCAACGGAGATGCTTTCGTCGTGGGCAGTAACTTTTCCAATCATGAGCGGCACAAGGCCAGCAAACGATTACGCCCCCCAAACAGCGGGCTTCGTTACAGAGCTGAACAGCACCGGAACGGCCCTCATTTATTCAACCTATCTTGGCGGCAGCACATCGACCTGGATCAATTCAGTTGCGATCGACGCGTCAGGAAATGCGTATCTGACTGGAAGCACCCTTGATAAGGATTTTCCCACGACGCCGGGAGCTTACAGGACAACCAAGACAGGTACTAAAAACGAATCAGCTTTTATTGCCAAGTTGAATCCAACAGGAACAGCGCTGGTGTATTCCACTTATCTGGGCGGGAGCGGGTGGAATGCTGGGTCTACGATCTCTGTGGACAGTGCTGGAGAGGCCTATGTTGGCGGGGGCACAGCTTCAGATGATTTTCCCGTCACTCCAGGAGCCATCCAGGGCGCAAGAGAGGCAAGAAACCAGCAGGCAGGATTCGTTACCAAGTTGAATTCATCGGGATCAGCACTGGTGTACTCGACCTTTCTGGGTGGAAAGGCCTCAGACGACCTCACCTCTATCGCCGTGGATTCGAATGGGAATGCCTATGTCACAGGAAGCACGAATTCGCCTGACTTTCCCACCACCACAGGGGCGTTTCAATCCAGCATTGGAATGACCTCCTTCGATTATCCGCAAGGCAACGCGTTTGTCAGCGAGTTGAATAGCACCGGTACGGCCCTGCTCTATTCCACTTTTCTGGGAGGAGGTATAAGTCTTGGTCCTCTTGCCGACGAGGGCGATTACGCCAACGGAATTGTGGTAGACGGACAAGGCGTGGTGTATCTGACCGGGACCTCGTGTACCGCTGGTTTTCCGGTCACATCAGGAGCGTTTGAGCCCAAAAACCTGGATGGGGAGTATTCTTACCAGTGCACGGCTTTCCTTACCAAGATGAACCCGGAGCCTAACACGCCGCTTCTTTACTCAACCTTCGTTGGTGGAACAGGAAACGGGGACGCTGGCGATTATTATACCGGGGAAGCAGCTAACAGCCTTGCACTTGACTCATCGGGCAACGTCTACCTTGCCGGCTACACATACTCGGTCGATTTCCCGACCACGGCTGGCGTGGTCGAGACGGCATTTGACAGCCCGTCAGAGATGAATGCATTTGTTACAGAATTCAATGGCAGTGAGATGAAGTCCCTGCCTGTTCCGACGGTCACACTTACCTCCAGTCCCAGTTCGGTCCTCATTGGTCAGCCTGTGACATTCACTGCTACCGTGCAACCGGCCTCCGGCAACAACACGCCTACTGGGTATATAGCTTTCGACTTTTATCAGCAGGAAGCGAGCGACGACCCTGACCCTCCCAATACAACAGGAGTTGGCTTTGGCCCTTGGACCATGGTCGCGCTGAATGGGTCTGGCATAGCTACGTTCACCACATCCTCTCTGGACCTGAATCAAACTCCGGTGAATGCTTTTTACCTTGGCGATGCAAATAACGCCCCGGCCACGGGCACGATGACGCAGACCCTCACGCTACTTCCGACGACGACGACTGTGACAGTGAGCGCAAACAATGTTCCATACGGGACCCCGGTCGTATTTACTGTCACCGTGCTGGACAACACCGGCAAGCCAGCGCAGGGTTTTGTTGTCTTTCCGGGTGGCGAAACCATAGACCTTGGCAGCGCCGGCCAGGCGACGTGGGTGAACGGCACCGGCAATATCATCCTGCCTGTAGGGACAGATACCTTAGAAATCCAGTTCCATCCGTACACTGGGTACCAGGCAAGCAGCGGAACGCTGGCTGAGACGTTTACTGCCTTGGGAGCAACACCCGATCCCACCCTCACCCCGCCTGCGGGAACGTACTATTCGGCCCAGCAGGTTACATTGGGCGATTCGAACTCCTCTTCGCTTGTTTATTTCACGACCGATGGAAGTACGCCGGTGCCGGGTATTTCAGGATATCTCCCCGCTGGATTTACCATCTCGGTCGGCGCGAGCGAAACGCTCAGTGTAGTTGCCGTAGCTCCAGGCTATTCTCCTAGTAACGTGGTTGCCGCCGCTTACGCGATTCTTCCGCCGCAGGGTTTTACGGCCGGTCCCGGCGCAACCACTTCCATGACGATAACGGCGGGCTCGACTTCCGGAAATAGGGGAACGGTTAGCGTGTTGGGAACAAACGGGTTCAGCGGCACGGTGAATCTGACGTGCAGCGTGACCACCGCGATGGCGGGGGGCATTTGGCCGCCTGATTGCAGTTTGAATCCGGTTTCAGTCTCCCTCAGCGGCACTGCTGCTCAGACCGCGACGCTCACGGTCACAACCACTGCTGCATCCCGCGCGAAGAATCGAACGCGGAATCTATTATGGGATTCGTCAGGAGGAACCGCACTGGCGTTGGTGCTGTTCTTCGGCGGGTTCAGGCGGTGGCGTGCGAGGTGGGCCATCCTTGGGTTGCTCGTGCTTTCAGTAAGCGCGGGGATGTCGGCCTGTGGAGGTGCCAGTGGGGGGAGCAGCGGAAACGGCAGCACCTACTCCGGCACAACGCTCGGAACCTACACGATCACCATAACAGGCACATCAGCCGGGATCAGTTCCACCGTCGGAACGGTGGCGTTAACGGTTCAGTAGGGATCTTCGAGCGCATCCCGAAGCTCTCTGCCAACGAACCCTTGACCTTAACTTAGGGCATAAAACGTAGCTAAGCATGTCTTGCATGGTAACAACGGCAGACGTTTGCGCTCAGGTCTCTAATCAGTCACGTGAAGTTCGCCTCGTCGAACGCATCCCAACCGTCCGACCAGCAGCCCCAAAAGTCTCCCTCCCGAAAATCGTCCGACCGCGGCCCTCATCATCGATCTTCTACACTATCCACTATGGAAGTTCTCTACGGATTGCATCCGGTCGAAGAAGCTGTCAAGGCTGGCCGACGCCGCTTTGACCATGTTCTGGTGGCCCGCGAGCGGCATGACGAGCGGCTGGAGCGGCTGGTCGCCCTCTGCCGCCAGGCCGGAGTCCGCGTTCAGCAGGAATCGCGCGACGAGCTGACGAAGCTGGCCCAGGCCCCCACACACCAGGGCGTCGTGGCCCTCGTTCACCCCCAGGACTCTCTCACCATTGAGGACCTCTACGCGCCCGCTCCAGCCATCCCCGGCGCTCATCGCCTGCTGCTGGCTCTGGATGGCGTGGAAGATCCGCAGAATCTGGGGGCTCTGCTGCGCGTGGCCGACGGAGCCGGAGTGGACGGCGTGATCCTGACCGAGCGCCGCTCCGCCCCGCTGAGCCCGGTCGCCATCAAGGCCAGCGCCGGCGCGGCCGAGCACCTGCGCATTGCCCGCGTGGTCAATATGGTGCGCTCCCTGGAAGAGCTGAAGCGTCACAATCTCTGGATTATCGGCCTCGACGAGCGCGGCGAGTCCGACTACGACCAGTTCGACCTGACCGGCGACTGCGTTCTCGTGCTGGGACGCGAGGGCGAGGGCCTCCACGACCTGGTCCGCCGCAGTTGCGACCACCTGCTGCGCATCCCCATGGCCGGCGGCGTCAGTTCGCTCAATGTCTCCACCGCCGGAGCGGTTGTCCTCTACGAAGCCTTCCGCCAGCGCCGTGCTGCTGCCAACCGTGTCGAAGGCCCGGTTGGCGCGTCCAAGAAGAAGAAGCAGAAAGGCCTGGGTTCATGAAGCTCTGCATTGCAATCGCCATGGCCGCATCTTGCCTGGCAGCTCTTCCCGCCGCGCAAACCACTCCGCCCACCCCGCCCTCCAAAGGCCAGGTCATCTTCTCCCGCTCCACCGGCGAAAACGGCCAGACCACTACACAGGCCGCCCCGGCTGCGCCAGCCGCATCGCAGACGGCCAAAAGCGAGTTAGCCCCGCCGCTGGCAGCAGAGCGCCAGGCCGTCGCCTTCACAGCTTTCGACCTCGATGTTCGTCTCCGTCCCGTCGGCCAGCAGATCGCCGTCCGCGCCCTCGTCACCGTTCGCAACGACAGCAAGACCCCGCTCACCCGCATTCCGCTGCAAATCTCCTCTTCGCTCACCTGGGAGCGCATTCGCATCATCAATCCTGATGGCCAGGCCAAAGACGCCGCCTTCCAGGTCGCCACGCTCAACTCCGACGCCGACCACACCGGCCAGTTGCGCGAGGCCATTGTCCCGCTCGACAAAACTCCGGCGGGGCCGCTCGCTCCCGGCCAGAGCCTCCAGCTCGACGTGACCTACTCCGGCCAGATCGCCGCCAGCTCCCAGCGCCTTGTGGCCGTCGGCGCTCCCAGCGGAGCGGCTCTTCACTCCGACTGGGATCAGATCAGCCTACCCTTCACCGGCCTGCGCGGCTTTGGCAACGTAGTCTGGTACCCCGTCTCCAGCGTCCCGGTCGTTCTGGGTGACGGCGCGCGCCTCTTCGACGAAATCGGCGAACACAAGCTGCGCCTCAGCGGCGCGCAGTTCCGCCTGCGCCTCACCGTCGAGTTCCCCCACGGCCAGGCTCCCACCGTCGCTCTGATCAACGGCCATTCCGTCCCGCTGGCGATTACCGAGCCCGGCGCTCTTGACCAGAGCCAGGAGGTTGCCGGCGTCGCCACCGCCGACTCTGGCGCCACCACTCTGGGCTTCGAGGCGCCCAGCCTCTTTGTCGCCATCCGCGCCCCCCACACCGGCCCCAGCCTCACCGCCTGGACCCTGCCCGACGACGACGTTTCCATCACATTCTGGACCACGGCAGCAGGAGCCGTTACGCCCCTGCTCCAGAACTGGCTCGGCCAGCAGCCCCGTTCCCAGCTCACGCTATTGGACCTGCCCGACCCCGAGGACGCGCCCTTCGAGATCGGCGCCCTGCTGGCCGCGCCCCTCCGCGAGCCGGATTTGAAGGCCGCTTCCGCTCCGGATGCTCTGACCGGCGTTCTGGCCCACGCCCTCGCCCATGCCTGGATCACCCCACCCAACCCGGCCGCGCCGCCGCCCGCTTGGCTTAACGAGGGAGTCGCCGCCTTCATGGGCTCGCTCTGGGTCGAAAGGCAGCACGGGCGCGATGCCGCCCTGCGCACCCTCGAAGCAGACCGCGCCGCCCTGGCCCTGGCCGAGCCGGAAAGCCCCGGCCTCGGCGATGGCCAGCCGCTCGCCCAGGCCATTTCGCCCGTCTTCTACCGCACCAAGGCCGCCTACGTCCTCTGGATGCTGCGCGATCTGGCCGGCGATACCGCCCTCTCCGCCGCCCTGCATTCTTATAATCCCGCCGACCACAGCTCCCTTGAACAACTTCTGGAGCAGCCCGGAACCAGCCCCAATCTTGCCTGGTTCTTCGCCGATTGGGTTGATGCCGACAAGGGCCTGCCCGACCTGAGCATCGCGGGCGTTTTCCCGACCTCTGCCTCGGCGGGCAACTGGCTGGTCGCCGTCAACCTGGCCAACGCCGGCTACGCCCAGGCCGATGTTCCGCTCACTGTCCGCTCGGGCGCGGGCTCCGCCGCGGCCTCGGTCACCCGCCGCGTCCGCATCCCCGCCGCGGCCTCGGTCACCCGCCGCGTCCGCATCCCCGCCCACGGCAAGATCACAGAGCGCATCCTCATCCAGGGCAAACCCACCGAGGTACAGCTCAACGACGGCTCCGTCCCTGAAACCCAGGCCAGCGTGCATGTGACCAGCCTCGACTAACACAATGAGTTGATGTTTTGAAAGGGCACGGCTTCAGAGCTTGCCCTGAGGGGTTCAATATTATCTTGCTATAACTAGAGCATTTTGGCTTTTGCTATAGACTTCCGTGCCCCATCCATTCCGCGTTTTTCTGCGGAATGGTGGGATACCGACAAAATTCCGGTCTACACAATTTCCGAAAAAGTTCTAATCCAGAGGCGCCCTACGCAAGTTATATAGCTTCCTAGTCGGTGAGTTATCTAATTCTTTCGCGTAGTTTTTCTGTTTCTGCGATCATGTCTGACCATTTGCAACGTGAGTGTCTGGAAATCAAACGGGCAGGCAGGGAATGGTCTCCCAATCCCCTGCCTGCCCGTTTACTTCCAGTTACTTTGACGCTTGAGCGCCTCTCCGGCTATTTCACCGGCTTTTTCGGCGCTACCGGCACATTGGTAAACTTCGCCGTGTAATCGTCTGCGTCGTTGCCGACAAGAACCACCCGCGCCAGCGACGTCAGGCCTGTATCCATCCCTTCAAAGCTGGCAAATATATTGACTATCGTATCTGGATGGAGGATGTTATCGTAGCCACCCGCGTTGCTGCCATAGTGCGGCTTCGACTGGTTTCCGTCCGCGTCCATAATCATCGGGGCGTAAGCCGGGAAACCCATCTTCAGGTCCGAGTGTCCCGGGTTGGTGACCCGCCAGTGGCACGTGATGACCGGGTCCTCGTGGTAACAGGCCACGATGCGGATGGTCGCTCCGCCGCGTACCAGCGTGTCCTGCGGATGTTCCGCCGCATCAACATTCGTGATCGGAACATTCTGGAAGACTGCGGAAGGCGTATTGCCGTACCCTGCTGTGGTGCCCGCGGGCATCGGGCCAGCCTTGATCTCAAGACGCCGGAAGCTGGTCACCTCCGGGCTTACGTTTTGGAACACCAGCCGCATGGTCGCGGTGATTCCGGAGGCAAGAACCGCGAAGTTGTACTTTCCCGCCACCAGCGAAACATGCGCTTCATTCCGCGTGCCCGAGTCATCGGCCCCAATCGATGGAGGGCCGAAGTGATACTCCATGTCGTTCTGCGTCGTATTCGTCAGCTTGATCCGGCAGTCCACGCGGCCTTCCTCGCGCACGCATCCCACCAGGTCGTAGGTAACGCCGCGGCTGCTGTGTCCCACTTCAGGAGCGGCCGCGGCTGGAGCTGAAGCCGGAGCCGGAACAGAATTCGCCTTGATCGCCACCGCCATCTGCTGCACCAGTTTGTCGTCAGCGCCCTTCGACGGAAGCTGCGGATTCCCCCAGCCGCTGGTCAGTTGCTGCTGCTTATCCTGCAGCGTCACGGTCAGCGTCGTTCCCTTCAATTCGAAGTGGTACCGCGTGCGATAGCGCATGAAGTGCGCCGAGTACTCCTCGAAGCCGCTCGTCATCCACTGCTCCGGCTCATTGAACACATCCACCTGAAGATGATGCTGGCCGAGCACTCCTCGGACAACATCGAAAACCTGGGCCGGATCCACCTGCTCGGCCGTCGCCACACTCTGGCTCCGCATCAGCGGCGCTGACAGCAGGAGCAGACCGGCCATGATTCCGCGCATAACTTTCATCTCTTTCTCCCTTTCCTCTCCGTTGTTACTTTTGCTGTTTGCCTGGCGCGGTTCTTATGTGCGAGAAGCGCTGGACACTACGATGTGATCGAGGCCATTCAACTTACCCAGGGACTTTTGGAAATTGGCGGTATAGTAATGTTCCCCGCTGGGATTTTTGAGATTAAAAAGATTGAAAGCCGGCTCCTCGGCCAGCACCTCGCCCTTGGCATTCATCGCCTTCAGCGTGATCTTCTGCCACTTGGAGTCTTTCGATTTCAGGTCCACATTGACATTGAAATTCACTTCAAGGTCGCTGGCGCCGTTGTCGAAAACCTCACCCAGCGTCACGCTCTGAACGGCAAAGCCTTCCTGCCCGTCGGTCTGGGTGAACGGAATCTTCTTGCCTTGCTCGGTCTCGAGCGCCTTCTTCAAAGCGTCCTTCAACTCGGGCTTAGCGCCATTCTCCAGTTGCATGCCCAGCGACTGCACTTTCGGCACATCGCCTTTTTTCAACGCGTCCTGCAGGTCGCTCTTTGTCTTCAGAAAAGTTGTGTAAGCGGGATCGATCTTCTGGACCAGAGAGGCAAGCTGGCCCGTGTAGGATGTTGAAGCCTGATGCTTGCACCCTGCAATCAGCAGCGTGGCAAGCATCGCAGTGACAAATAATTTCTTGGGCATAGAATTCCCTTTCGTGTGAGAATCACGAATCGGCATCGAAAGGAATTGCCGGCAACATCCATGCACGCAATGCAGAGAGAGAATTCTTCCTATTCGGAGCAGGTATCTCCCGGGAGCCCGCTCAATACCAAGGTTGCCATTCCACGAAATGTGAAACGAAAAAACGCCCGCGTCGAAATGCCTCTTGCTGTCTTATCGCACCCTTCACGCAGGCAAAAAAACACATCGCCATTCTTCGGCGGCCTTACAATTCTTCCTTCGCCGTTTTGCTCGGCAGTTTTCGTGATTGGCGTAGGATACTACGGCTGGGATAAATGTTCAAGCCTGCCGGAAAACCTGGTGGATTTGTAACATTTACAGGCATTTTGCGCACGAAACCGGCCAGGGCAGATTCGGAATTGGTGGAGAGTGAGTTAATGCAGCCAAATGCCGTTTTCCTCAAGAGAACAGCACTTGGCGCAATCTTTCGGACTGTATGGTAACTCTGAATCTGCTCTAAGTTCAGGCCTTTTTGTACCCGGTTTTTCCCGGAATGGCTGTATCTCTAAATACAGTTTTCCCTCGCTCCGGAAGCCCGCAGGCGCGGCCTTCCAGCCCGGCTTTCCTCAGCCCTACTCTTCCTTCTTCGCGTTGTGCGCCTTGACCTTGAACCAGATCGGCGTGCCCTGGAAGCCGAAGGCCTCGCGAATCTGGTTTTCCAGAAAGCGCTCGAAGCTGAAGTGCAGCTTGACCTCGCGGTCGGCGAAGAGCACAAACGTCGGCGGCGCCACGGCGGCCTGCGTCATGTAGAAGATGCGGATTCGCTTGGAGAAGGGCACCGTCGCCCGCTGGAAGTCGATCTTGTCGAGGAAGCGGTTCATCTGCCCGGTGGAAACGCGCTTGCGCCGCTCGGCCGCTACGGCCACTACCTCGTGCAGCACGCGCAGCATCTTTTTGGCGTCTGGGCCCGTCCCTTCCAGGGCGGAAAGAAAGATGACCGGCGCGTAGCTCAGGTACTTGAGCACTGAGCGCAACTGTCGCTCGAAGATTTCGCGGTCGGCCGGGGGCTTACCGTCGGTGCGGCCCGTGGTCACAGCGTCCCACTTGTTGACCACGATGATCACGCTGCGCCCGCTCTCGTGCGCATAGCCGCCGATGGTGGCGTCGGCCGCCGTTACGCCGTCAGTGGCATCCAGCACCAGCAGCGCCACGTCCGCGGCCTCCAGGTGCCGGCGGGCCATCATCACGCTCAGCTTTTCGGCCATCAGGTGCGTCTTGCCCTTGCGCCGGATGCCGGCCGTATCCACAAAGCGCAACTGGTTGCCCTCGAACTCCACAACCTCATCCACAGCGTCGCGGGTCGTCCCCGCGATGGGCGAAACAATCGCCCGGCTGGTCCCGGTTAAAGCATTGAGCAGCGTGGATTTACCAACGTTCGGCCGCCCGATGATGGCCACCGAGGTTTCGTGCTGCTCAAACTCGCCGTGCGTCCGGTGCAACGGGAGAGCATCGCCCTCCGGCGTCTCTGCCGGAGCAGCCTCAGCTTCCGCGGTTTCAGCCTCCTGAACAGACTCTTCCTCTGTCAGTTCAGCCTCTGGCGGCGCGGGAATCGCTTCGGCAATCGCGTCCAGCAGGTCGCCGATCCCCAGCCCGTGCTCGCTGCTGATGGGAAAGACGTTGCGGATGCCCAACTGGCGGAAGTTCTCCGCGGCCAGAGCCATGGTTTCGCCCTCGACCTTATTCACAGCCAGAAACAGCGGCTTGCCGCCGCGAATCAGGATGCGCACCAGGTCGTAATCCGGGCTGGCCAGCTCCGTGCGCGCGTCCACCACCAGCACCAGCGCATCGGCCTCTTCCAGCGCCACCTGCGCCTGGGCACAAATCTCGGTAGGAATCAGCTCCGCATCGTCGGGCACCATGCCGCCCGTATCGACCAGCCGGTACTCGCGCCCGGCCCACTCATACTCGCCATAAATGCGGTCGCGGGTGATCCCCGGCTCGTCGCCCACAATCGAGCGGCGGCTCTTGGTAAGCCGGTTGAAAAGCGTGGATTTGCCCACGTTGGGCCGGCCCACAATGGCCACCAGCGGCAGCGCGCTCGTGTGCAACTTTGTCGGCACAACCGACTTGTAATGTTTTGACAAAACCTGTCTCCAATCGCCGCTCGGCCCGTTGTTCCCCGGGCAGGCGGCATCTCTCTATTTTCTATCGTTTTTCCGGTCCCGGACTTACTTCACTCCCAAATCCGCTTTACACCATACAACTCGAAAATCCGGTCGTGGCTTACAATGGGAATCCCCAAATCCAGCGCCTGGGCGGCCAGCAGGCGGTCGAAGGGGGCGCGGTGGTGCAAGGGCAGGAATCCGTCTCGAATCACGTGAGAAACCTCTGCCCTTAAAACCTGTAACTCAATCTCCAATTGCCCCAACTCAATATCGCGAAGGATTTGCCGGGCATCCAGCTTCCCGCTATTGGTCTTGATTGCCAACTCCCACGGGACCGCAATAGAGAGCAGCAGTTCATGCGAAGGATCGTCGAGAAAATCGCGCAGGGACAGAGGCAGAACCTCGGGCGCGGTAACCCACCACAGAAACGTGTGCGTATCGAGTAAGTACTTCATTTGGCGGGAGAGGAAACCAGATCCCCTTCCAACAAGCAGTCGAAGCCCAACTCCGCCAGTTCCGCATCGGTCAGCGGATCAAGCGCCTTGTCGTCGAAGGTAACGCGCCCGCGATAGAGTCCCGCTAACTTCCGCTTGTGTGCAGGCGCATCGTTGATGGGCACAACCTTCGCCACGGGCCTGGAGCCGCGCATGACGATAACCTCCTGGCCCGCCTCTGCTTCTTTCAGCAGCCGCGAGAAATGGGTCTTCGCCTCGTGAACCGTATACGCCATGGACTAAGTATGCTTAGTCCATTCGGCAAAGTCAATCATTCTGAAAAGTCTGGTGAACGACGCTACACTCCATTCTCGATTTAAAGATAAGCACTTACACCGCCGCCTCCGGCAAGCAGCCCGGCTTCGGGCCGGGCCGCATCACTATGATGGAGAGAGTACCTGGTCCTCAATGCCCGCCAGCGACAACCCAACCCGCGCCCTGCCCACGCTGCACGAGTTCTTCGCGCCCGGCGGCATTCTGGCGCGTTCGCCGCTGCCCTATGAGTACCGCCCCGGACAGCTTCAGATGGCGAAAGCCGTCGAGAAGGCTCTGGAAGAACGTCGCCACCTGATTGTCGAGGCCGGCACGGGCACCGGCAAAACC
>Ga0302274_10000806_pt1 | contig 31389 bp, 28 predicted proteins | sample III_Bog_N2_1_FD_198755 | JGI IMG/M metagenome (GOLD analysis project Ga0302274, IMG submission 198755) | Peat permafrost microbial communities from Stordalen Mire near Abisko, Sweden - III_Bog_N2_1 | ecosystem: Environmental > Terrestrial > Soil > Wetlands > Peat | place: Sweden: Abisko...
TCGAAAAAGAGCAGAAGGTTGCGTTTGTCACACAGCGCACGAACGCCTCTTAAAAATTCCGGGGTGGCAAGATTGATTCCACCCTCTCCCTGGATCGGTTCCAGAAGGATTGCAGCGGTTGTCGGTGAGATGGCTGCTTCGACTGCCGCAAGATCGTTGAAAGGCACATGACTGAAGCCCTCCACGAGGGGGGCGAACCCGGTCTTCACCTTCTCCTGGCCTGTTGCGCTGATTCCGCCCAGCGTGCGTCCGTGAAAGGAATTGGTAAACGAAATGATGCCATACCGCCCCGTCGGCGCGCCGAATTTCCGGGCCAGTTTGTAGAGCCCCTCATTGGCCTCGGCACCGCTGTTGCAAAAAAAGACTTTCCCGCCGAGACCGACAATCCCGACGATCTTCCTGGCGAGTTCCCCCTGCGTCCGGTTCAGATAGAGATTCGAGGTGTGAATCAGCTTCGCGGCCTGCTCGGAAATTGCCCGGGTGACCGCGGGATGACAATGGCCCAGCGAACAAACGGCGATGCCGGCACCAAAATCAAGATACTCACGGCCCTCCGCATCCCAGACCCGCGCTCCCTCTCCACGCACGAGTTCGAGATCAAACCGGCCATAGGTCGGCATCACAAAGTCCCGGTAGAGGTCAGCGGTGGTCGTGGTGGTCATTTGGGAATCTTGAAAGAAACAGAATGAATATGGAACTCAGGAACTCAAGAAAGGCGATTCATTTACTGGATTGCAGATCCATCAATCAGTTTCCGGAAAGCTTCTTCATTCAGAATCGTCACACCCAGCTTTTGCGCTTTCTGGAGTTTGCTTCCAGCTTCCTCGCCGGCCAGCAGGTAAGTTGTCTTTGCACTCACCGAGCCGGAGACCTGCCCTCCCTGCGCGCGGATCAGCTCCGCCGCCTCGTCACGCGGGATGGAAAGCGTTCCGGTCAGCACCCAGGTTGTCCCATGAAATTTTCCTTTGGCAACCCGAGTCGTATTCTGTGGATCACGTTCTCCAAAATTCAGCCCAGCTACGCGCAGTTTTCCGATCAACCCAAGAACCCCCGGTTCCCGAAACCAAGCATGGATTGCACGGGCCATGATTTCGCCGATCTCCTCCAGGGCAATGAGATCCTCCTCGGAAGCCTCAGCCAATCGTTCCAGCGTGCCGAAAGAAGAAGAGAGTGTGCGTGCAGCCCTCACCCCGACATGAGGAATACCAAGTGCCGTCAGCAGTCTCCAAAGCGGCTGATTCCGACTCGCAGCAATGGAGGAAAGGAGATTTTCGACACTTTTTTCACCCATGCGCTCCAGCGGCAAGAGTTGCTCCTTGCTGATCGTGTAAAGATCGGCCACATCCTGCAGCAATCCGGCTTCGGTCAACTGGGCGACTGACGCCTCCCCTAATCCTGCGATGTCCATGGCGGAACGACTCGCAAAATATTCAATCCTCCGGCGCACCTGCGCTGCGCAGCCTGGATTCGCACACCGCACCGCAACCTCCCCCTCCGTGCGCGTCACGGCAGCTCCGCAGACCGGGCAGTGCGTTGGCATGAGAAAGGACTTCTCTGTGCCATCACGCTCGGCGGTGAGCACGGCAGCCACTGCCGGAATGACGTCACCTGCTTTCTCCACCAGCACCCAATCCCCGATACGTAGATCCTTACGGATAATCTCCTCCTCATTATGCAGGGTCGCGCGGGACACGGTGCTCCCGGCTACAAAGACCGGTTCCAGTTCCGCAACCGGAGTCAACACTCCGCTGCGACCCACCTGAATCGTGATGTCGCGCAGCCGGGTACGGGCCTGCTCCGGCTCGTATTTGTAGGCAATGGCCCAGCGCGGGGCCTTGCTTGTCGAGCCCAGACGGTCATGAAGATCGACCTGATCAACCTTGATGACCGCACCATCCGTCTCGAAGGGAAATCCGTGCCGGATCTCCCCAAGCTCCCGGATTGCAGCCATGACTTCGTCTGCATTCGTGGCCGTCCAGATTTTCGGGTTGGTTGGAAGTCCCCAACCTCGAAGCGCTTCCACAAAATCCCGCTGGGTGGCGGGCACCTTCTCCCGTGGTTCCAAGGCACCGAAGCCGTAGAAGACCCCAGAGAGTCCACGCTCCGCGACAAGCGAGGGGTCGAGTTGTTTGAGCGATCCGGCTGCCGTATTGCGGGGATTTGCAAAAACCGGCAATCCCTGCTCATCCCGCTCCGCATTGATCCGGAGAAAGGTCTCCTTCGGCAGATAGATCTCGCCGCGCACTTCCAGAATATCCGGAGTCTCTCCAAAAAGAACCGAAGGGATGCTCGGGATGGTCCGGATGTTCCGTGTCACCTCGTCGCCCGTAGTGCCGTCTCCCCGTGTGGAAGCGCGCACAAGCCGCCCCCCTTCATACAAAAGGGCGATGGCCACCCCGTCCACCTTCGGCTCGATGGAGAGAGGGATTGATTCATCCGGGAGGAGACGGTGGAGACGATCCAGAAAATCACCGACCTCCTCCTCCGAATAGGTATTGTCGAGACTCTGCATCGGCACCAGATGCCTGACCTGGGCGAAGGCGGATTGAGGCCGCCCCCCCACCCGCTGGGTCGGGGAATCGGGAGTGATCAGCTCAGGATGTGCACGCTCCAGTTCCACCAATTCCCGGTAGAGAGCATCGTAATCGCGGTCGCTGATTTCAGGTTTGGCCTTCTCATAGTAGAGACGGTCGTGATGGGAAATCTGCCGCCGTAATTCGGCCGCCTTGGTCCCGATCGAGGCAGGTGGTGCAAAAAGATCATCGTCAGACATGGAGGTGTCGGATTTTTACCCTATTGACGATCTTTGGGGGATCAAAAAGGAAAAACGGCTCTTCAAAGGCTCCAAGAACTCTGTTGGAAAGAATTTCGGGAGTTGGCACGATGTGTGCTTAATAGAAGTTGGTTTGTGGTTGCAGCCCGGTCGTAAAAATTTCGAGATTCTCGGGGGGGAAAACTCGGAAACTCCGACCGGGCTGCTCTTTTTAAAGGGAGAGCGTTTAAGGGAGCTTTCTGCCATGGTGTCCGGATGCCTGTTCCCGATTCGATGATTGAACGCCTCGGCCCGGAGAATGCTGCCAGAAGGCTCGTTCAAGAAAAGAGAATCGAGAGACAAAAGGAGGCCGTCGCCCAGGGGGATTTTTCCCTTCGCCGTCACCTCTCAGTCGATCGTGCTGCAAAATACATCCTCTCACTCTTGGCACTGACGGGAGAGGGGGAGAATAATCTTCTGAACCTCGAGATCGTCGAAAATGTGATTGTGCTCCCCCACCTTCCTCCGGCCTTCGAAGGATTCCGACTGCTGCATCTCACCGATCTCCACTGCGACATCCACCCCCGTCTAATGGATGCGATCAAGCAGCAGATACAGGGCATCCCGCACGATGCCGTCGTGTTGACCGGGGATTATCACAATCAAATCCTCGAATCCTTTGAAGCCTCCATGGAGGCGATGCGGCGCTTCATCCCTCATCTCCACCCCGTTCGCTTTGCCATCCTTGGCAATCATGATCACCTCGAAAATGCCTTCTCCCTTGAGCAGAGCGGCCTGAGGGTGCTGCTCAACGAAAAAGAACCCCTCATACGCGACAGCCAGAGAATCTGGATCTGCGGCACGGATGATAATCATCGGTTCAAATCCCATGATTTGAGGAAGGCCCGGGAAGGAATTCCGTCAGGAGAAATGACCATCCTGCTTTCCCATTCCCCGGAAACCCATCGGGAAGCTGCGGCACTCGGCTACGACCTCCAACTCAGCGGACATACCCATGGAGGCCAAATTTGTCTGCCTGGTGGCATTCCCATCCTTCACAACGCCCCCGGTTGTCGGAGGGAACTGATTGCCGGGCCATGGAGGGAAGGCTCCATGCTTGGATACACTTCCAGGGGAGCCGGTGCCGCAGGGGTTGCCGCACGCTTTTTTTGCCCTCCTGAAATCACGATCCATACCCTGCGTTCCAGGGCCTGTTAGAACAACTCCCAGCTTGAGCTGGCAGTTGTTTTACTCAGGAATGCTCTCTCCATGAATCAGATCCTCCCAGGTCTGGCGCTCACGCACCACGGTTGCCTTCTCTCCATCGACAAGCACCTCGGGGAGCAGGGGGCGCGCATTGTAGGATGAAGCCATGACGAAGCCATAGGCGCCAGCACTCATCAGCGCGATGCGATCACCCGGGGCCAGCACCGGAACCTCCCGATCCTGGGCAAAGAAATCGCCGCTTTCGCAAACAGGCCCGACGACATCCACTTTTTCCAGAACACCGGACTTCGGCTCGTTCAGGGGTTCGATTTCGTGGTGCCCCTCGTAGAGAGCGGGACGGATCAGGTCGTTCATTCCGGCATCAACCACGACGAAATTCTTTGTCGGCGTGGACTTGCGATACAGCACGGTCGAGAGCAGCACCCCCGCATTGCCGACAATAAATCTCCCCGGCTCGAAAAGAATCCTGAGTCCCAGAGCCTTGAGAGGCTCCACCACCTCGGAGGCATAGGCCTCGGGAGCCAGCCTCTCGCCTTCGTCTCCGGTCCACCACGCCGCATCCCCACTGGCGAGCGCATCATGATAGACAATGCCGACACCACCCCCGACACTGAAAAATTCCAAGCCATGCAGGGACTTGAGTTCCAGCACCAGCGGCGTCAGCTTGCGCACCGCCTCGGCAAAGGGAGCTGCCTTCAGAATCTGAGAGCCGATGTGTGTCTGAAGCCCCCTAATGCGGAGATGCGGCAGCGCGGCGGCGCGCGCATAGACGGCACCTGCGCGGTCGAGGCCGATGCCGAACTTGTTCTTGCTCTTGCCGGTGGAGATATATTTGTGGGTCGGGGCGTCTACATCGGGATTCACCCGTACGGCAATAGGAGCGCTCAGCCCGGACCGTGCTGCCACCGCGTTGATCTGCTCCAGTTCCTCTTCCGACTCGACATTGAAGCTGTAGATTCCCTCCTTGAGCGCATACTCGATGTCAGCGACGGTCTTCCCCACACCGGCAAAAGTGCAGCGATCCGCACGACCTCCCGCCTTCAGAACACGGAAAAGTTCACCTCCAGAAACAATGTCAAAACCGGAGCCCTCGTTGGCCAGCAAATTCAGCACGGAGAGGTTGCTGTTCGCCTTCATCGCATAGCAAATCATCCGGTTTTCCAGTGATGCCAGGGCGGCATCGAGTCGTCGGAAATTCCCGCGAATCGTCCCGGAAGAATACACATAGGCCGGCGTGCCCACCTCGGAAGCCACCGTGTTGAGATCCACCCCCTCGCACTTCAGCGAGCCATCGACATAACGGAAAGAATGCATCGCGAGATTGTAAGGGATATACGAAAAATGAAAAGGCGCGTTGGGAAGGCGGCTTAGTCATTTGTGCCTATTTGATGTCTTGAGGCGCGAAGTCCAAGCACCAGCAGGTGCGAGGATGCCTGGTCGGGGACGACCGGCAGACAAACCTGAAATGAAATCTCCGACTGGCGGGAGGAGATAGGAGTGCCGCAGGCAGCCCGAACCCAAGTGAGCGGCGAGCGGCATGGGCATGCCCGAGTTCAAAGCTGAAAAGAACGCGGGCACGGGTCAGTTCATCTGATCTCTGACTTTTGACCGCTGCCATCTCCATCATTCATCCTTCAAAATTCTTCATTTTTCATTTTCCCTTCTTTATTTCCCTCCCCTCACCACCACCTGTTGTGGTCGTTTCAGCATGTTGCCACAATTTTTAGGTTGAATTCCTTGCCGTCTGCTGCAATACAGAGCGCGAGTTGAGTTACTCCAGCCACCAAAATGATCCGGTGTGGTTCGAGCATTCCCGGCATTTTTCGGGAATCTCCTACGCGCAGCTTCGTCGTTGCGATGCACTCCCCCCCTCCCCTTTTCCCACGGCTCTTCTCCCACACACCTGGAGCCAAAATGCTAGAGCCTAAACTCCTGCAGCCATTCTCTTAGTCCACCTCAACAACCAACCCTGAGACACCATGCACCGAACCGCACCGATGGAAACCTCCGAAGAACAAAGCCTCTTCTTTTCTCCATCGCGAACGGCACGCACCGGGACTCCGGGACAGGTGAAAAACTTCGTCCTTGATACGAATGTCCTGCTGCATGATCCCCACTGCCTGAACCGTTTCGAGAACAACCACCTCTTTATCCCCGTCGAGGTGCTGGGCGAACTCGACCGCTTCAAGAACGAGCAGACCGAGCGGGGAGCCAATGCACGCACCGTCCACCGCTTCCTTACCCAGACCTTCGATCACCAGACCACAAAAGTCACCCGGGGCGTGAAGACCGCCGGTGGAGGCACCGTCCGCATCTTCATGAACGAGTCCCTGCGCAGGGAACGCCTCTCCCCCGCCATGCGCCGTTTTGCCAAGATCTTCCCCGACAAGGAACCGGTCGATCACCGCATCATGGCCGCCTGCCTCGCCCTCCAAGAGAGCGAGAAACTCCCCACCATCCTGATCACCAAGGATCTCAACATGCAGTTGAAGGCAATGGCCCTTGGGATCAACTGCCAGGACTACCTCAATGACAAGGTCTCCACCGAGGATGCCGAGGAATTCGAGATCCGTACCATCGTGGTCGAGCCGCACGAGCTACAGCGTTTCGGCAGCTCGCAGAGTCTGAATCTTGATGAATACGTCCTCCTCTCCGCCTCCGAGCAGAAACTCATGCCCGCGCGTCACCTCGGAGGAGGATACTTCCAGCGGTTGAAGGTTCCCCCAAGCCTCCAGATGCCGCGGGGCATTGAACTAAAGGCTGCGAATCTCGGCCAACTCTGCTTTCTGGACGCCCTTCTGGATCCCTCGATTTCCCTCATCACCTGCTATGGACAGGCGGGCACCGGAAAAACCCTGATGGCCGTCGCCGCTGGCCTCTACCTCACCTCGCAGAAGGAATACAACGGCATGACGGTCAGTCGCCCTGTCGTGGCCATGGGTGACACCCTCGGATTCCTCCCGGGCACCCTGACCGAGAAGCTCCATCCCTGGCTTCAGTCCATCTACGATGCTTTCGAGGTCTTGCTGCCGCTCCATCCCCACCGCGCCGAGTCCCAGAATGGCCAGCACGCCTCGGAACGGAAGCAGCAGAAGCGCAAGGCCTCCCAGCCTCAGGAATCGGGAACTCCCGGACAGATCCCCCTAAAGCCCTACGAACAGCTCATTCAACGCGGCCTGCTCGAGATCGAAGCCCTCTGCTACATCCGGGGCCGCTCCATCCCGAACCGCTTCTTCGTCCTCGACGAGGCCCAGCAACTCACCCCGCTGGAGGCCAAAACCGTCGTCACCCGCATGTCCAAGGGTTCCAAGCTCGTCATGGTCGGCGACCCCGCCCAGATCGATAATCCCTATGTCGATCGCCGCTCCAACGGCCTCGTCCACACTCGCAATAAACTCAAGGGCCAGAAATTGACGGCGCATATTTCGCTGACGAAGGGGGAGAGGTCGCCACTCGCCGAAATGGGTGCGACTTTAATGTAGGCTGGGGATTTTAGCGCGGGGCGGTGTTGCTGCTCGCTCGCCGTATGCCTAAATACGGCATTCACTCGCGCACCGTGAACTCGGGCGTGCCCACGTCGCTCGCCCTTCACAAGATATGTTCAGGACTTCCTTCGGAAGTCAAAACTGCTCCCGCCAGTCGCAAGTTTTCCCCGCATCTAAAATCCCCGAACCATCTGTCGCAAAGAAATTACTAAGGGGGGACCCGCGCATTAAGAAGACTTGCTCGCGTCATATTGTTACCGTAACTCCTTCCATACGATATTATCAGTATCCCCTCGAAAGAATGAATCTTCTCCTGACTCGATTTTTGCATTTTGCGCGCGCGGGACTTTCCCGTTTCCCGCTAACTATTGCGGCGGCTATAATTGCTACCTCTGCGACGATTGTTTCCATTCATGCCCATTCCGATCAGGTCGCCGAAGTATGCCTGAGGATTTCGCTCACGATGATCTTCGGGATGCCACTCCTTATCGCCGCATCGTATGCCTCGGAACTTCACCCGAGTTTCCGATGGACCTACCCGCTGGCCGCAGTGATCGCCATGACCGCCGTCTCTTTTCTTGTTCCTGAAAAGAACCAATTTGAGAGTGTGTATTCGCCCTGGTTTCGATTCTGGATGCTGTTGCTCATGGCCATCGCCCTGACCAGCGTAACACCGGGTCTGGCCGGTGAAGGATCTCACAACTGGTGGAGGGTTAATATCGGCTGGTTGAACGCCTTCGTTTTGTCATTCATCATGGCCGTCATAGTCCAGATGGGACTTCAGTTGGCACTTTTGAGTGTCGAGAAACTGTTTGGTTTAGAGACCCGTTACGGAACATTGATGGGGCGGCTTCACGGAGATCTCTTTGCCATTGGCTGTCTGTTGATTGCGCCAGTCACAGCCCTATCCCTCTTCCCTTCTGCCAATGAAGAACTTAATGCCGACCAACCGGGCTTTAAAATCTGGGGAAACCTAGGCAAGTGGGGGCTGATTCCGATCGGTTTCTTGTTCATGGGAATCCTTGCCGCCTATGCTGTAAAGATCGTGATTCAGTGGAAACTGCCGAATGGAATGGTGGCGACTCCGGTTCTCTCTCTAGGAGGCTATGGGACACTTGCCATGCTCCTGATCCGTCCCTGGAGAGAAAAGGAATCCTGGGCCCGCTGGTTTTCAAATATCTATCCCGTAGCCTTCTTGCTCAGCAGTATCATGCTGTTCGTCTCCGTTGCTGTCAGGATTGATGAATACGGGCTTACCTTTGCCAGATATTCCGCCTTGGTCGCAGGCATCTGGATTGCTGTTTCCGCATTGATCCTCCTGACCCGCCGGAATCAGGCCCCTATTCTGATAACATCCCTGCTCGCGCTGATGACTTTTTTAGCGGCTTTGGGCCCATCGAGCGCGGGCAACCTTTCGTTCATGAGTCAGTCGGAACGGCTCAAGCATCTGCTCAGGGCCGCAAATCATCAGAACCAGCAAATCGCTTCCGTTGTTCGAATGATTGTCGAAGACTTCGGGCTGGCTGATCTTGAAAAAGTGACCGGACCACTCGGATTGGATTCCAAACTCAATCGGTGGCAACTTGCCGAGAAGGCCCTCCAGAAAATGCATCTTTCTTCTCAGGAGTCTTCCATTCAAAAAAATTATCAATGCCCTTCAGACGCTCCGATTCCGATTGCCGGATGCACGCTCTACTGGACACCAACTCAGGGATGGGGATTGAACACCCCAATTTCTCTCGGAAAAAATGATGCAGGAAAGGAATTCATCCTCCAGAAAAGCAACTCGGGGGAAAACAAGCTAATTCTGAGTGTTTCTCACAGGGAGGTTGCATCGAAGAGCATCGACGATCTTGATTTCGAGACAGCCCGGAAGAACGGCAGTCCTCTCACCGTGTCCATCGCTGGCGAGGGGCGGATCTTTCTGATCGTTATCACACAAGCCAACTGGAATCAGAACCCGGGAGAATCAATCAAACACTTTAACTCCCTCCAATTCCAAATCTTTGAAAGACCCCTGGCAGGGACAGAAATTGTGAATGAAAGGAAAAGTTCCCTCCCGACTTTGCGATAGGAAAAGTGTGCAGTTTCTAGTATTCATGCTTTCCCTTAGTTTTTTCTGTAACGGATGCGAAGCAACTGCCAGACAAAGAATTCCTGATTATGCGCTTCGAAAAAAGGAATCAGCACTTGTGATTTGCTCTCTGGGTGAGTTGTTTTCCATCAGTGATTCGGTCGTCTGATGCCAAAAGTGAAGTGATTCTTGGGGGGTAGGGCTGGAAGGGCAATCCACTACAGATATTGAACACAAAGGAAAGAGCTGGGTCTTGGGAGTGGGAATCCCGTCTTTACTCAATATTCTGTGTCTGAATTCTGACCTCCGAACTCTGTCCTATCTTCCCACTGCCGCTTGGATTCTTCTTTGGCTTGCCCGGCCGTTGCGTCGCATCCGTTGCGGCAGTGCTCTGTGGGTAATGCCAATCACCGCTTGGCGAGAACCGATCGTTCATACGAGCGGACTTCGGCCATCCAGTCGATGGGTACCTCGTGGCGTCGGCTGAATTCCTCCCAGACGGCTCCCGAGGGGAGACTCTTGGCTTCCTCCAGGAGGGCGAGGCGTTCCCAAAGGTTGCCGGAGTCCTCGGCGGCTCGAATTTTTTGGATCGGCTGAAGCAGGGCGAGCAGCAGGGCCTTCTGGGTGCTGCGCGTGCCGATGACCCAGGCGGCGATCCGGTTGATCGAGGCATCGAAGAAATCCAGGCCGATATGGGTGCGTCCCAGAAAATCACCCCGCACCAGTTCCTCCATGACGGCGATGGTCGGATCATCGAGCAGGACGACATGGTCGCTGTCCCAGCGGACACCCCGGCTGACATGAAGGAGGAGTTCGGGCACGAACTCGAGCACCGAGGAGATCTTGTCGGCCAGCTGTTCCGTCGGATGGAAGTGTCCCGCATCCAGGCAGAGCAGCTTTTGCCGCTTCACGGCATATCCCAGATAAAACTCATGGGATCCGACCACATAGCTCTCGCTCCCGATTCCGAAGAGTTTGCTCTCCACGGCATCGAGATTGTGCGCCGGGTCGATCGTCTCGGAAAAAACCTCATCAAGGGCCGCATGGAGGCGCTGCCGTGGCCCTTTCCGGTCGGCTGGCAGATCCTTGGATCCGTCGGGAATCCACACGTTGGTCACGCAGGTCGATCCGAGCTGGCGACCGATTTCCGCCCCGATGCGACGGCTGGCTTTGCCGTGTTCAATCCAGTAGTCGCGGATCGCTGCATCGGGACTCGAAAGGGTGAATCCCGAGGCGGCCTTCGGATGCGCAAAAAAGCTGGGATTAAAATCCATCCCCAAACCCTGGGACTTCGCCCAGTCGATCCATCCCTGGAACTCCGCGATGCCATAGTCGCTTCGCTCCTTTTTCTTCCCGCCCAGTTCTGCATAGCAGGCATGGAGATTGAGGCGGTGTTTTCCGGGAATCAAGGAAAGGGCTTTTTCCAAATCACCGCGAAGTTCCTCCGGAGTTCGGGCTTTCCCGGGATAGTTTCCCGTGGCGGCGAGACCGCTTCCCGAGAGATCGTTTCCGGTATTTTCGAATCCACCGACATCATCGCCCTGCCAGCAATGAAGCGAGATCGGGATGGCGGCGAGGCGACTGAGCACCTCCTCGGTATCGACTCCCTGGGATGAGTAGGTTTCCTTGGCGATGGTGTAGGCGTTCATGAAAGAGTGATGTCGATTGGGTGCTTAGGTGTTGGGAAAATTCCTCAGGAATGGCCTTTGAGCCAGGTGCCGATGCCGATGATAATGGTGGAAAGGATGAGGGTGGTGATACCCGCACCGATCAAGCCGTGTGTCTTCCTGCTGGAGCCCTTCCACTCGTGGAAAATCCATCCCCACATCGTGCTGAAAATGATGATGCTCGCCATGTGGAGCGTCCAACTGGCGAAGGAGAACTTGCCCATCTGCGTCTCTCCCATCGTGTAAAAGAAAAACTGCAGATACCAGATCGTCCCGGCGGCTGCAGAAAAGAGGTAGTTGTTCAGCACCGGCACCTTCAGATCTCCATCCGTGGGTGTGAGCTGAGCCGCCGAACCATGCTCGCCGCCACCCGCTCCTCCAAGCGAGGCATGCTCCTCGCGCACCGTCCCGCTCAGATACTGGTAAGCCGTGCCGTTTTTGAGGTGAAGATAAAGGCACCAGAGGAAATTCGTCGTGAAGCCTCCCAGGAGCACGACGACCAGCTTCGGCAGCCCGGTCCAGATCCGGTCCGTTCCCGCCAGCAGGGAGGCTTCGCCGATCGGCTTTCCGGCCGTGAGGGCAAAAGCAAAACAGGCGCTCATCACGCCCGAGAAGGTCGCGACAGCGATACCCTTCGGAAAATTGAATTCCTTGATAACCGCCGTCTTGGCCGATTCGTCCATCTCCCTTTCCTTGTTGAGTCCCGCCAGAGCGGCCAGCGCGATGCCCACAAGCGTGGTGAAAACCCCGAAAAGCGTGATCTGTCCGGGAAGGTTGGAGGCAATCTGAACTATCGTCTCGTCACACGGAATCGCGGGGATGAAGAGTTTGGCGATCGGTGGAAGCAGCGTTCCGAAGGCCGCGCAGTATCCAAGGGCGACACCCATGCCGAGCGACATCCCGAGATAACGCATGGTGAGGCCGAAGGTCAGGCCTCCCAGCCCCCAGAGGCATCCAAAAAAATAGGTCCACCAGAGTGTGTTGCCACTCTGCCGCACCAGGACCCCGTGAAGATCATGGGTCATGAGGAGCGCCAGCAGGGAGGGCATGATGATCCAGGAGAAGAAGCCACCGACCAACCATGCAGTTTCCCAGGCCCACTTTTTGACAAAGCGGAAGGGAACATAGAAGCTTCCGGAAGCAAAGCCGCCGAGCCAGTGAAAGAAAACGCCGAGGAAGGGATTCATAATAGGGGGAATGTTGGAGGATGATTGGGATTGGTCAGCGGAGGTAAATCAAGTGAAATTTATAAAACCTGATCGCAAAGTTCACACCCGCTCATGGCGTCTACCTTTCCACAAATATTGTCTGATCGGTGGATACTTCGGGAAGACACCCTTGCATGAAAAGATCCGGGCTGGCTGTGTGCTTGGGGATCGGCATGTTTTTCTTAAGTTGAAGGAGCGGGTAGATGAAGGCCTTGGGATCTCCCGGCTGAGGGGGATACGGCTTTTCCGGATTTCTTTCCTCCAGACAGAGAATGAAGGAGCAAGTGCCGCCGTAATCAGAGAGAAGGATTTCTATGGGATAGGATTGTCCCGCATGGACCTGGATCCAGGAACCATAACTCACGGTTCCCCGGTCCGGATTCAAGGGTTGATTGCCATGGAAAAGGTTCTCTGGGAGTCTGTCCTGGAGTGAATTGAAAAACACATTCTGCGTGTCAAAGCGAACGGCAAGGAAGTTATCCCCCCGGCCTCGAAATCGAAAAATCGTGTCTTTCGCCGCAACAACCGTTCCCTTGTAAACGGCCGCCCAGTTTCTCGGCTGAACCTCTTTTTCAACCTGAAAGGACTTGGGGGCTTCTCCGGAGGGAATGACCGGAATGTAAATCTGAACGGCCGAGAGGGCGACTTCGGACTTGTAAAATCTGGCCAAGGATTCCTCATCCCATCCGCTTCCCAGGAAATTTAGGAGTTGATTGACTAAGGAGCCATCGTCCTGCACCGCCGTGGGCTCATGCTTCTGATTCTGCTTGAAATCGTAGAAGTGGCCCACCAGCGCCTGTTTTCCCCCGCCTCTGAAGCCGAAGGCGGTCATGCCTTCCATCGGCATCGAGGCGATGCCTCCCCCCGCTCCGGCGCCTGCGCCTAGTCCCGAAGCTCCCAGTCCGCTCATGACCGAGTCCATGACATCGGGAGCGGTGGAAGTGGAGATATCGACGGAGGGAAGCGTGATCTGGGCATTCAGCGCCGTGGTCGTGATCCTCTTGGAGATGGCGGGGGCATCCGAGGCCATCTTCTTGGAGTGCTTCACGTGGTACTCTTCGGGATGGGCGGCAATCGGAGGCGCCGCCGTGAATTTGAGCTTCGGCTTGTTATTAATGACCTGCACGATCAGCAGGGTCGCGAGGACGATGAGCAGGATGTGAAAGAGCAGGCTGAGGATGAAGAAGCTCCCGCTCCAGTCCATCCAGCGCCGCCAGAGGGATTTCTTTCGAGGGGATGCGTGCTCGAGATGGGGGTTCCCGTCAGTCATTGTTCAGATAGTTTTACCAATCACAGGAAGAATAGCTGAAGATTTTATCAGAAACTCAAAAAATTAAGAGCAAAGCGAGTCAGCAGCTAGAAGGCAGAAGGTTCTCATCAATCATCGGGGGAAAATGATAAAACAAACGTTTATGTTACCTACCTATGAGTGATGTCGCTTGCGGCATTGCAAGAGTGGCTCCAGCGGTAGGATTTGAACCTACGACCAATCGGTTAACAGCCGACCGCTCTACCGCTGAGCTACGCTGGATCAATGGAGACGAAGAGGAAACACCGGCTAAAATTCCAGTGCAATAAAAAAAGTCGGAATTAGAGGCCGCATCCGGTCGCTTCAGGAATCCAAAACGGATGTCGCAAGCGTCAGAATTTCCTCATCGGAGTGATGGATGTGCCAGGGAGAACCGTTTGGTTGTTGCTTTGGTTCAAGCCAAACCTGACGGAGACTGCGTCTCCACGGGGCGAACATTCCCTTGTGTTTTCCGGAGAAGAGAATGAGCGTGCGATTATCAAGGGCAGTCGCAGCATGGGCGGCCGCTGTGTCAACAGTCATCACGCACTCCGCACCCGCCAGTAGATCAATGAAATCCTGAAGGGTTTCCGGAATGATGATCCTTGTCACTTCTCCAAGAGTCGCCGACGTACTCGCCAGTGTTTTTTGAAAATCCTCCAAGGCCGGTTGCTGTGGCAGAGATCCTGTCAGGATCAGGGAGGGCAGTCTGCCCTGATGATGGAGATTTGCAAACAGCCCCCCCCAACGATCGAGGGGGAAATCTTTTTCAGCACCGCTTGAAAACGGGGCGCAGACCCAATAAGGCAGGGGCACTGGCGGACTGGCCACCGGTTTTAACTCGGGCCAGATTTCCTGGATTCCAACAGGTCTTTGCAGGGCTTTGCTGACAAGCAGACGATGCGCTTCCAGTTCGGATGGAATCCCGTGGGAAGAGGTGGGATAATCGACCACCTTGGGTCGGAAGAGGAGCGTCATGGCTTTCTCCGTCCATTGACGCACGGGACGGCCATTGCCGAGCAGGAGATTGTGACAGAGGAGCCGTGTCGGGCTCCGCACGCTGAAGTAGAGAAAATTCTGGAGATAATCCCTCATGTTCCTCAGCGAAATGGATACTTCCACACGGGTTCGCAACAGTTTCAACCAGGGAAAAAAGCATCGCAGGGAATTTGCGGCGAAGAGATTCAAAATCTCCCGTTTGGTTTTCAAGGGAAGCAAAACGGCCGTGGCCTTCGGGAACTGCCCCCGCACCACCGGTCCCATGACGGGAAGAACTGCCAGGATCAGGTTTTCTTCCCCAAACTCCCTTGCCAGGAGTCGGAACACGCCGGAAGCAAGGATGAAATCTCCTATTCCGTCGGGTTTGAAGACGAAACAGCGTTTCTCCATCTTCTCCATTTTCTAGAGGGAGGGTTGAGAAGGGCCGTCCTCGAGAGCCAGTGAAGAAGCCCTCTTTCGTTGCAGCCAGACTTTGACAATCCCTTTCATGCGGGTCAGCAGGTAATAGACCGTCTGGCTTCTCAGTCTGACAAGTTCGGCACCGACGATTTTGGGGACAAAATCGGCCGGCACTTCAAGGATTTCCGCAGGAGAAAGTCCGTCAAGACCCTTGCAGAGGATGGCGCTCATTGCCCGTGTCAGTGTCTGCACCTGCGGCCCCAGCGTGATCCGAAAATGGGCTCCACCGGAGCTGTCGAGGCGCAAAAAAACAGCCACGGTGTCGGTGCATTCCTGATCCTTGCGAATGTCTTCAAGGTCAAAAGTCTCCCCGCTTATTGGCTCTTGCGCGGCGGCCTGATCGGCATAGGCAATCAGGGTCTCCCTCTTTTCCGCATCACTGAAACCCGAGAAGAGAGCGATGATGGCGGAGAGTTTCGGAGGGTAGCTCATCAGACGGACTTTTCGATGGGCGCACCGACACGGTTCCCCCATTCCGTCCAGGAGCCGTCGTAGTTTTTGACGTGATCAAAACCGAGCAGGTATTTGAGGACAAACCATGTGTGACTGGAACGCTCACCGATACGGCAGTAGGCAATGATTTTTTCACCGGATTGGAGTCCGAGATCCGTCTCATAGATCTTTCGGAGTTCCGCGGCACTCTTGAAAGTCGCATCGGCGTTCACAGCCTCTTTCCAGGGGATTCCGTGGGCTCCCGGGATATGACCTCCGCGCAAAACCCCCTCCTGGGGATATTCCGGCATATGGGTCACAAGCCCTTTGTATTCACCCGGCGAGCGGACATCAATGAGAGGGCTCTTGGAGCGACTCTGGGCCAACGCCTCGTCATAGAAGGCACGAATCTCAGCATCACGGCGAACGGGAGGAACCGGATAAGTCACCGGGGAAAACTTCGGCACCTCCCGGGTCAGGGGGCGCCCTTCGGCGATCCATTTGTCCCTTCCTCCGTTCATGATCCTGACATTTTCGTGACCAAAAAGCTGGAAAACCCAGAGCGCATAGCAGGCCCACCAGTTCGACTTGTCGCCATAGAAAATGCAGGTGGTCCCGGGAGTGATCCCGTTTCGGGCGCAGAGGGCGGCAAAAGCCTCGGGTTGAATGTAATCACGGATGGTTTGATCCTGAAGATCACGCTGCCAGTCGATATGCACCGCTCCCGGCAGATGGCCGGTCTCGTAAAGAAGAACATCTTCGTTGCTCTCAATAATTCGCACATTCTCGCTCTTCAGATGCTCGGAAACCCACTCCGTGCTTACAAGGGCTTCGGGATGGGCGTAGTTGCTGTCTATGGTCATCGCATGAGTCTAGGGAATCCCGTGCTCAGGGTCAAATCCCCATCAGGATCCGGCCTTCATACACAAAAAACGGGCGCTGGAACTTGTCCAGCGCCCGTATCCTCGGGGAGGAAATGATTCGAGGGAGTTCCTCGTTACTTTTTCTTTTTCAGCAGGGGAAGACCCGTGCGTTCGTTCTCTGAAATTTCATAACCGGCAGGAAGGGCGTCAAGGGCTCCTTCCTTCGCTTCTCCGCCAAAGTAATAAAGAGTCACTTCCTGGCCGCCACGAAGTTTCTGGAGACGATGGTGGAGAAAATAGGTTTTCCCGCTTTTTTTGCTTACGACACTGAATGACATGGTGTGGTTCCTTTCTTTTTGGGGGTTGGGGTTGGGGTTTAACTGAAAATCAAATGAGTCCGGCCTTGGAAAGCGTGGCGTGGGCACCATTCTTTGCAATGGTCTTGAGAGCCCTGGCTGTCACCTTGACAGTGACATATTTCTTCAGCTCGGGAACCCAGATCCGCTTGGTTTTCAGATTGGGCGTAAAATAACGGGGCGTTACGGCGGTGACATGCATACCGATACCCCCCTTCTTTTTTGCGAGACCCCGGCGGTGAATTTTGGAACCGCGCACCGGGCGGGAACCTGTAATGGAGCATGTTCTGGACATAGTAAAATGAAATGAATGGTTGATATGGCCAATTATGAGCGCACAGGTCAAGAGTATTGTTCAGAGAGCCTCCAGAATCTCCGCCTGTTTTTTTACCAGCTCCAGGACTCCTTTTCGCCCATAATCAAGCATCACCTTCAGATCCTTCTCGCCGAAAACGCTTTCCTCCCCCGATGCCTGAAGCTCGATGAACTCGAGATCTTCGGTCATCACGAGATTGAGATCGACCGCCGCATCCTTGTCTTCGAGATAGTCCAGATCGAGCAGCGCCACATCCCCAAGCATCCCCACGCTGACCGCGGCAATGCGCCGGGACACGGGGCTCTTGGAAAGTTTTCCTTCCCTCACCAGCTTCTGACAGGCGATGGCTATCGCCAGACTTGCACCCGTGATCGAGGCGGTGCGGGTACCTCCATCAGCCTGAAGCACATCGCAATCGACCCAGACGGTCCTTGGCCCGAGAGATTCCAGATCGATCCCGGCCCGGAGTGATCGTCCGATCAGCCTCTGAATTTCCGTGGAACGACCGTCCGTTTTTCCACGGGTGCTGTCCCGTGGTTTCCTCGGAAGCGTGGAATAGGGCAGCATCGAATATTCAGCCGTCAACCACCCTCCGGAAACACCCTGTTCTTTCATCCACCGGGGCACCCCCTCCTCGATGCTGACGGCACAGATCACCTGGGTCAGGCCGAACGAGACAAGGACTGAACCCGAGGCATGGGGGGCAATTCCCGGTTGAAACGAAATTTTGCGGAGTTCATCCGGGGCTCGTCCGGAATGGCGGGTTGTCTTCTCAGGGGATGTGGTCATAAGCGTTCCCTAACCCTTTCCTTTCTATCCGGGGATCTCAAGCCAATCCGGTTTCAACAGTTTCCCAAAACCAGGCAGGAGTTGATGCCGCCGAAGCCGAAGGAGTTGGAGAGAATCTTCCGGGGCTTTGCCTCCCGTCCATGATTCGGAATCACATCCAGCATGCAGCCGGGGTCGGGAGTCTCATAATGAAGCGTCGGTGGCAGAAAGCCCTCCGTCATCGCCAGGCAACAAATCACCGCCTCGATGGCTCCCGTCGCCCCGAGCGGGTGGGCCGTGTAGGCCTTTGTCCCGCTGACAGGAAGCGACGGGGCGCGGGCACCGAAGACCTCATGAATGCAGTGCGCCTCATTGCTGTCGTTGATCTGGGTCGAACTGGCGTGGGCATTGATATAATCGATCTCCCCGGGGTTTGTGCGGGCATCGGCAAGGGCATCCCTCATCGCCCGGATAGTGGGCAGTCCCTGCGGATGGGGGGAGGTCATGTGAAAAGCATCGTTATTATGTGAAAAACCCAGAATCTCGGCGTAAATGCGGGCTCCCCTCGCCTTGGCGTGTTCGTATTCCTCGACCACCAGCGTGGCTGCTCCCTCCCCCATCACAAAACCGTCCCGCTTCCGGTCAAAGGGACGACAGGAATGCGGAGGCTCGGCCACGCTCATGGTCCTGATCTGGGCAAAGGCACCGAAGGTCAGCGGACTCAGCGGAGCCTCCGAGCCACCCGCCAGAATCACGTCAGCCGTTCCTTCCCGAATATAGCGCAGGGCCTCTCCGAGGGCCACCGTGCCACTGGCACAGCTGTTGGAATTCGTCGTTCCCACACCCTGAAAACCGCAGTTGATCGCAATATTCGAGTGGGCCGATCCACCAAATACCTGGAGTGCAAGCAGCGGACTCACCGCCTTGAATCCCCCCCGGAGAAAAGCATCATGCTCGGTTTCCGCGTTCGAAATGCCTGCCAGTGCCGTGCCAAAACTGACTCCCCTGCGGGGATCAGGATCGGCGGCAGACCATTCCAAGCCGCTATCCTCCAGAGCCAGAAGCGCACTCGACACGGCAAACTGGGCATAGCGATCCATGCGGCGGAGTGCCTTGGAGGGGAAAAAACGAAGCGGATCAAAATCAGAAACCTCACCTGCGGAGCGGGCATCAAGCCCCTGGAGATCAAATCGGGTAAGTCGGGCAATGCCGCTTTTCTCCCAGAGGATGCCCTGCCAGAAAACCTCCTTGCCGATCCCGATGCAACTGATCGGTCCCAAACCGGTAATCACGGCCCGGCGTCTTTCAGTTTGAGCTCTCATGACTCCAGAAGCTTCTTGAAAGTTTGCAGAGTGAGCGGGGCCACCCATCCGATCATGAAATCACCGATCACCGGATCGGCAACCGGAGCAAGCAGAGGCCAGCGAAAATGCAGATCATGCTCGATCGTGACGCGAACCCCCTCTCCGGTAGGCTCATAGATCCATCGAACCTCCATCCCCTGGGTAAAAGCCGTGAGATGACGAAAATGAATCGTCGGCCCGGAAGTCTCGTTCAGGGAATTGCGATGAAATTCCGAAGTCCAGGAAATCGGCAGCCAGTCCCTCAACGCCGCCATGGCAACAACACCGCTGTCAGGGCCGCCGGAAATCCAGCGCACCCACCGGTAGTGCGGCAGCAGAGCGGGCCAGCGACTCAGATCCGAAGTCATTTCAAAGACCTTCGCAAGCGGTGCCCTGATGAGAATGGTTGATTCGGTGTGCATTATTGTTGGCATTTCAAGCCCGCGGCTTTTTTCCGCTCACTCACATAATGAAGGAAGGCCTCTCCGTCTCGCTCCTCCAGTGATTTGAGTCTGAACCGCCGCTCTTCAGGAAGAAACCCTTCGGGCAATCCGGTGAGACTCTTAGCCCCTCTTCCCCCAAAGATGACAGGGGCGATGGTCAGATAGAGTTCATCAACCAGATCGTCCGAAAGAAGGCTCTTGAGCAGAGTCGGGCCACCTTCACAAACCAGAATTTTGACTCCATGGCGCTGATAAAGGATCTCCAGCATCGAATCCAGAGGGATTCCTCCCCCCTCTTCTTCCGAAAATGGAAGAATCTGAACGCCGGTTGGAAATTTCCGCGCTACGCGATCGGGGATTTTGGTGGCCGTGCAGAGGAGTACCGGAGTCTCATTGGAAGCAAAAATCTTCCACTTGGGATCGAATTTTCCGCTGGCGCTCACAACCACGCGAAGAGGAGCCGGAGGTTTGCCGGCTGCCACCCGGGCATCCCTCAGATCGGGTGCGGAGAGTCCCATGGACATGGCATCGACGGCAACCGTCCCGCGTCCCGCCATCACGGCATCACCAAGGGAACGAATTTCGGCCAGACGCCTCTTGTCCCGACCCGAAGTAAACGTGCTTGGCGTCTGCTTCCGTGTGGAGATTTTCCCATCAACGGTGATTGCGAAATTCACCAGCACCCGGGGTCGTTTCTTCACGTTTGATGGATCAAGCCGTTTCGTCGGCCTCGATCTGATGCTCGATTTCCCCGACCTCCTCCTCCATCTCGCCAAGGGAGACATGACTCCCGTCACCCGGCCGGTAGACAAGACTGACAATGCCCCCGATCAGCCCCCAGCTCACAATGATGGCGAAGCCCGTAATGGAAATCAGGACACCAAGGTTTTCAGGTGTGCCGTAAAGAGTGTGAAGCATCGTCGCAAAGAGTTTTTCCCGGACACCGACTCCGCCGACGCTGATCGGCAGGGAGGTGATGGTATTCACGATCGGAATCACCGAGGTCATGGCTGCCGCACCGGGATTCCCCTTGAAAGCGAAGGCGGCGAAAATCGCACCGCCAAAGATGAAGATATTCAACGGGAGGGAGATCACCACCGCCACCACAATGGACTTCCACGCCCCGGCATAAACCGAAAAGGCCATGGCTGTTTCGATGATGAATGTGTGGCCCGGCATCTTCTTGGGAATCCGGCTTGCAAGATGAAAGCGATCCAGAACAACGGCCACAAGAATGAGAAAAATGACCCCTCCAAAAATCAATCCAACAGCAATGGAAAAAGCACGCACGACGGGTGAGGCCATCAGCGTGGATCGGAAAAACCAAAAGACCAACCCGGAAACAATGATCAGGGCAAACAACCCGGCGATCCTGTCCACCACGACACTCAGAAAAACGGCGCTCTTCGATTTCGGAGCCTCCTTGACCGCATAGAAAATCTTGACAAGATCGCCGCCGGTTCCACCGGGCAGGAAGAGATTGTAAAACATTCCGATCATCACGAGCTGCCAGACTCTCACCCATCCCAGATGAACTCCCTGCACCTTCATCAGAAGTTGCCAGCGGAAGGCGGAACAGACCAGGACAAGACCGAAGCAGAGAAAGGCGGGAATCAGCCAGACGGGATTGGCCGTATGCAGGGCCAGAACCATTTCATGCCGCTTGGCGGGATCATGAAAAATCCACCAAAGAAGTCCGCAAGTGACGAGGACTTGCACCAAAGTGACGATGATTTTTTTTAGGTTCATGAATCAAAACGACTGTTCCAGCGCACCACTGCCGCACGGATGGCATCGGGTTGGGAGCGTGAGGAGAGTTCCAGGATGTAGGGGAGGGAGGATGGCAGAAGGGGCACCAGGAGGTCGAAAGGAATTTCTCCCTCAAAGGGAATCAGATGATCCTTGTCGGGCCACGTTGCATCCTGAAGATGCGCCCCCGCCGCATACGGAGCCACGTCGGCAAGCCACTGGGCGTGATCGAGCAAACCCAGATTCTCACGCATCTGTGCATGGCCGAAATCATGCCAGTATCTGAGATGAGGAGTATCAAAACGCTTGATGAGGGCGAGGAGTTCCCTTTCGGTGGGGATTGCCTCAAAGTCACTCCGGTTCTCGATCCCCAGAACGATTCCAAGCCTGGAGGCTTCCTCGATGATCGGTTCCAGCACGCTCACCACGCGATTGAGATAGACCCGGACGCTCTTCTCTCTCTTTTTCACAGCTTCGAGTTTCAATCGGGCATAGTCACGACTTGCCACACCTTTCTCCTGCAACGCCGTGAGCAATCCGTCGGTCATGCCGCGCAGGGGGAGGATTCTTCCCAGGTGCAGCACCACAAATCGCGCCCCAAACTCCCTGGCCGTTTCGAGCGTCTGCAGGGTCAGGCGCAATGCCCGTTCCCTCTCCTGGGAACGATGGGAGCTGAACTCATAACAATCGGGATTGTCCGTGAGGACTTCGACGGGGTTCGGACAAAAATTATGCACACTGAGGATCGTGAAATTTGCACGCTCCCTGTATTGGCGGATCCCGTGCAACTGGGACACGTTCAGTCCATGCCCCAATTCAATGGTGTCGAATCCCAGATCGAGGATCTCCTGGATCAGCGCGCCCCCTTCGCGTTGACGGCTGACATTCCAATTGGTGGAAAAAGCGAGCATGAAAAGCTGAGACTCTATCGCTTTTTATGTTACGCGCGAATCAAAAGCTCCTCTGCAGTTCGAAGGCCGCTGGCAAGAGCCGATTCTATCCCAACGGGGGAAATCTGATCTCCGGCAAGGAAGAGATTATCGGAGAGTCGAAGCGGCAGAAGCCGTTTGCTAAATCCGGGTTTCCGGGAGGGAAGCGCCCTTCGGATGCGAACTTCCTTGAGAAATTCCCAACGGGAAAAAGAGGGCAGCAGCGTCGAAATTTCAGCCTGGACCGTGTGAGCAAGATCAGAAATCTCGCAGGAGGACTCGTTAAGAACCGTGGCGGAAAGCAGCCGTTTGCCGGGAGGAGCATATTCCGGTGCGATATTGGTCAAGTCTGCAAAGTGCGCCACGAGATGATTCCGATCACTCCGGAAACGGGGAAGAACCAGGAGTGCTCCCGCGTAGAGCGGTTCTTCTCCGGTGAAATAAAGCGTCGTGACTTCCAGCCAGTCATCGCCTGAATCAAGCGCCTGAGGAAGACCCAGAAGCTGCCGCGTCGTCACTTCATCGGTTGCAAGGACAAGCGTGTCAAAACCGACTCTTTCGCCGCCCAAAAGTTCGACCGCTGTCAACCGATCAGCCTCCCGAGAGAGTCGGGTCACTGTGGCCCCATAGCGTTGGCGATGCGAGGGAAGCCGCGAAGCAAGCTGCTCCGGTATTTTCCCCATTCCCCCGGCCGGAAGCAGTGCCCTGCCCAGGGCGAATTTTTTCAAATCATATCGGAAGACCGAGGCATCCGTTCCCAGCTCAGCATCCAGAAAAACTCCTGAGAAAAATGGCCTGAGAAAGCGATCCAGGATCGCTCCGTCCAGCCCGAGTCGCTGCAATTCCTCCAGCGTGGAAATTCCCGCCTCCTTGGACAGCAGGGCCTTGTCGGATGTGAGAATCTGTGCGACGGCATAAATGGAAAGAGTGATTTTCTCACGCCAGGAAAATGCCTTCGAGGCGAGTGCAGGAAGAGCCCAAGAAAAATTCCTTTGAAAATCAGAGAGTGGATTGATCAAGCGCTCCCATCCCAGTTCGGTGTCCGCCAGTAGTGCCCCGCTTTCGAAATAGCGCGGTTCCAGTGTTCCAAAGTCAAGGAGCCGCCGGGCCGTCGGATAGGAATCCAGCAGCACCTGAAATCCGGCATCAAGCCGATACCCCTCGGAGGTGGTTTCTGTCGCGACACGACCTCCGGGCTTGGCCGCCGCCTCAAGCAGCAACCAGTCCCTTCCCTCCGCTTCAAGCCGGGTTGCACACGCCAACCCGGCAAGACCCGCACCAACAATGATGACCATCGGGAAAGATTAACTGAATCAAGTGATCAGAAACAGCCAAGAATACTACCTTGAACCAAGAGGATGCGGATTGGTCACCGGGGAGATGATCCCGTTTTGCTGATAAAAATTCTGATTGAAAGTTCTAAAGAGAGAGCCTCTTAGAAAACTCTCCGCCTTCTCCGAAATGCAATCACGAGAGCGAGCGCACTCAGGCCAAACAAGGCGTAGGTCGAGGGTTCTGGAACACCGCTAAACCCTACCGTTCCATTTTGCAGGTTGTAGAAAACATTATAATAATCAAAGATGGCAGGGCCATAATTGAGATGATCGGTTTCATCAGATGTCGTAACCAGATTGACTCCTTCGTTGGTTCCTGTGGTGAAATTCAGTTGGAAGTCGCTGTAATTCGTTCCTCCGACATTAGTTGCTCCCGAAAAGTTCACCGAAAACTCGTTACCTGAAGTGATGTTCCCATTGCTGTCCACCAACCCGGACGGCAGATTGCTACTTGATGGAATTTGAAAACCCAACCCACCGGTGTCAAAGACTCCAGAAATCGCGCTTCCTCCATTTATATTGGAAACAATGTTACCGTTCACGGAAAAGCTGGGTGGTGTAAGATTATGCTCAGTATAGGTCGGCAATCCCGTGCCGGGAAAAGTTCCTCCGTCACCGCTCTGGAGATTTGCCAAGTTGGTGAAGGAGTTGATGTAGATTTGGTCATTAGTAAAGGCCAGCGTCAGCGTGGGTTTAGTCCCAGAAAGACTAATGCCAAATCCAACGAGTCCTGGAATCTGCCCCAATGCGGAGAATAACTGCTGGTTTGATGGAGTATTGGCAGGAGATCCGGCCTCTAAGTCGGCTCCGAAATCACCATAATACGTACCAAGCAGAGGAGGGGCACCATTCGACAAGGCCTGATTCCAGTTGGTATAAATATGGCCTCCCTCCGCATCAAATGTCTGAGCCACATTAACGGAAGGAATGGAAACAAGATTACTGCCGCTTGAATCGCTCAGGGTGAGATCTGCAGAAACTGTCGTGCTGTACAGGGTATTTGGTCCAAAACTATTTGTAATGACATTGGTGGAAACCGGGGTGACTGCTCCCCAGAACTGGTTTTGGGAAGGAGCATTAGATGCATATCCAGCCTCAAATGATCCGTTTCCAGTATCAAATTGAAAAAGTTCTGGAGTCCCCCCAGCGCCGACTTTGACATAAATCCCATAGGCGATTTTGGTCGTAAGTGGATCAGTAGTATCATCAACCACGTTTTCGTATAAAGGCACCTCGATTGTCGCTTTTGCTGAACTGATCAGCAAAAGCGATCCCAGCACGAGAACTTGGAGGAAAGTGAACAGAAATTTCCTTGCAAGGGAATTTCCCAACGTGAATTGTCGTTGATAAGTTAAGTCATTCATTCTGCTTGAAATTTCCCGTTCGGTTGCATTTCCATTGTTAGTTGCACTCCGTATCTGAGCTTTTTTTGTTGGTCAATGGCAGAGTCGGTTTTTTCATGATGCTCATTTTGAACGCCAGAGAAAGCATGCTGCAGATTTTTCTTCCTGTGATTGGTACTAATAAAAACTCGAAATGCCTCTGGCGTTGGCTGGTGGCCTTTGAGTATGCAAAGCCGCATCCCCTGCTGAAATCTCTTCAGATCCATCAATATCTGTCCGCCTCGCTTTTTGCTCGCTTTAAAGAAATACTCTGCAACAGCCAGAAAGCGACTGAATCAGTGTTTTCTCACACCCTCACCGGATCCAGCTCCCAGATCTCGCGGGCATATTCCGAGATGGTACGATCGCTTGAGAATTTGCCCATCCGCGCCGTATTGAGAATCGCCATCTCGGCCCACTTGGCCTTGTCCTTGAAGACGACATCGACCCTTTCCTGGGCATCACTGTAGGAGCGGAAGTCCGGCAGGCAAAGGAAGGGATCACTGTAAATGAGATTGTCCCGAAGCATGTTGAAAACCCCGGCAGGCTCGTCGGGCGTGAAGTAATTCGATCCGACCCAGTCCACGACAGCCTTCAACTCTTCGTCGGTAGCCAAAAAATCACCGGGATGATACCCTTTCTTCCAGAGGGCATTCACCTCATCCACGGTCATGCCGAAGATAAAGATGTTTTCCTCGCCGACCTCTTCCTTGATTTCCACATTCGCGCCATCGAGGGTGCCGATCGTCAGGGCACCATTGAGGGAGAGCTTCATATTTCCTGTTCCCGAGGCTTCCTTGCCGGCGGTTGAGATCTGCTCGGAAAGGTCGGCGGCCGGCACGATGCGCTGGGCCAAAGAAACACGATAATTCGGCAGGAAAACAACCTTCAGCTTGTCCTTGATCCGTCCGTCGGCATTGATCTTGGCTCCGACGGCATTGATCGCCTTGATGATATTCTTGGCCAGGTCATAGCCCGGCGCGGCCTTGGCGGCGAAGATGAAAACGCGGGGTGAGATATCCAGATCCGGATTCTGAAGCAGGCGCCGGTAGAGGGCCAGAATGTGAAGCAGGTTGAGATGCTGCCGTTTGTATTCGTGGAGTCTCTTGATCTGGACATCAAAGAGAGCGCCGGGATTCACCTCCACGCCGCATTCCTCCTTGATGATGCGGGCGAGATCGACCTTGTTGGCGTACTTCACATCCATGAAACGCTTCTGGAATTCCGGATCCTTGGCAAAAGGTTCCAGGCCCCGAAGCTCCTCAAGATTCCGTTCCCAGCCACGTCCAATTTTGGAGGAGATCAGCTCGCTGAGACGGGGATTACAGGCAAGCAGCCAGCGGCGGGGAGTGATGCCGTTGGTCTTGTTGTTGAATTTTCCCGGATACAACTCATCGAATTCCGGAAAGAGATCGCTTTTCAGCAACTGGGTGTGAAGCGCGGCGACACCATTCACGGAATGACCGCCGACAACCGAAAGGTTTGCCATCCGCACCATTTGTTGGTCCCCCTCCTCGATCAGGGAAAGTTTGCGCACTTTCTCGACATCCCCGGGCCATTTGGCCTCCACGAGTTTGAGAAACCGGTTGTTGATTTCAAAGATGATCTGCAGATGCCGGGGAAGCACTTTTTGAAACAGCCCGACGCTCCATTTTTCAAGCGCTTCGGGCAGCAACGTGTGATTGGTATAGGCAAAGGTCCTTGTCACAATGGCCCAGGCTCTGTCCCAGTTCAGCCCATAGACATCGTGCAGAAGCCTCTGGAGTTCGACCACGGCAATGGCCGGGTGGGTGTCGTTCAGCTGAATGGTAACTTTGTCGGGAAAATCGGCCCAATCCTCGTTGTTCTGCCTGAATCGACGGATGATGTCCTTGAGCGAGCAGGCCACAAAGAAGTATTGCTGGATGAGGCGGAGTTCCTTGCCGCTTTCGTTCTTGTCGTTCGGATAGAGAACCTTGGAGATGGTTTCACTGACATTTTTCTCCCGCACGGCCTCGTCGTAGCCCCCCCGGTTGAAGGCCTCGAAGTTAAAATCCTCCGTTGCCTTCGACTCCCAGAGCCGCAGGTAGTTGACCGTATCGGTTCCATAACCGGGGATCGGGATATCGTAAGGAAGGCCCGTGACCTTTTTTGTATTCGTCCATTTCGGAACATAATGACCGAAGTCATCAAAAACATTTTCGACATTCCCATAGAGTTCGATTTCCGTGGCATGCTCGGGACGGACAATCTCCCAGGGAGTGCCGTATTTCATCCAGTCGTCGGGAAGCTCGACCTGATAACCATGCCGGAACTCCTGTTTGAAGAGGCCGTATTGGTAGTGAATCCCGTATCCGATGGCCGGCAGGTCGAGCGTGGCCAGGGAATCCAGAAAACAGGCGGCCAGTCGTCCGAGACCGCCATTTCCCAAACCCATGTCGTATTCTTCCCCGCGAAGCACCTCGGTGTCCAAACCGAGTTCCTGAATCGCAAATTCCATGTTTTGGAACACCCCGGCACTGTAAAAACTGTTGATGTAGAGACGCCCCATCAGGAACTCCAGGGAGAAATAATAGAGCCGTTTGGTATTTTCACTCTTATGCCTGGCTTGCGTGGCAATCATTCGTTCAATGATGATGCTCTGGACCGCTTTGGAGGTGGCAAGCCACCAATCCCGTTTGGACGCACTCTTCGGATCACGCGCCAGACTGAACTTCAAGTGGCTTTGAATAAGTGCTTTAAGACCTTGTACAGAGGTGTCGATACTGGATTTGAATTGGGAGGGCATGATGTCAGGGAATGGTAGGGTGAAAAGAGGCGATGGTTGGTGGTGAGGCTAAGGAGACTCGTAAAAATGGGAAGCAAACGCTGTTCCAACTTGAGAAAGCACTGTTTCAACTTACGAAGCTTGGATTGTCGGGATCTCTCATGTTACGATTCCGCCCTATGAAATATCGCACTCTTCCGGGTTCGGAGCAGAAAATCAGCGAAGTCGGTTTTGGACTCTGGACTGTTTCCACGGGATGGTGGGGAAATTTCACCGATGAAGAGGCGGTGCGTCTGATGCGACTGGCCGCCGATCTCGGGATCACTCTTTTTGATGCCGCTGACACCTACGGGAATGGTCGCAGCGAGGAACTGATCGCCAGGGCCTTCCCCGGGTCGGAAAGATCCCGGATCGTGATCGCCACAAAGGTAGGTTATGACTTCGTTCATCATGGGGAGGAACGCCGGGGACAGCGCGAAATCCCGCAGGATTTCAGCCCCGAAGCGGTGAGAATAGCCGTAGAAAATGCCCTTCACCGCCTCCAAACCGATCACATCGACATCCTCCAGCTTCACAATATCCGCGAGGAGCAGGTTGCCGACGATGCTCTCTGGGAAGTCATGGAAGATCTGCGGGCAGAGGGCAAGTTTCGCCATGGTGGCATTGCCCTCGGACCGGCCATCGGATGGCTTGGCGAAGGAGCGGCTGCCATTTCCCGTCGCAAACCGGAAGTCGTCCAGCATATTTACAATCTTCTGGAGCAATACCCCGGAGCGCCGCTGCACAAAACGGCGGAAATCACCGGAGCACCCACAAAATTCCTGATCCGCGTTCCCCATTCCTCAGGAATGCTGGAAGGAAAATACACGGCCGACACTGTCTTCCCCCCAAACGATCACCGCAACCATCGCCCCAGAAGCTGGCTGCTCAACGGGATCAGAAAAGTGGAGCAACTCCGTTTTCTCGAATCCGAGCAGAGGACGCTTGCCCAAGCCGCAATCCAATGGTTGCTTCACGATCCCCGCACGCTCAGCGTCCTGCCGAATATCTACGGAGAGGAGCAGATTCACGATTTCGCCGCCGCCCCCGACACACCTTCCCTGACGGAGGATGAAATGCAGAAAATAGCCCTCCTTGTGGCTTCCGATTTCGGTCTGGAACCGGAGCCTGCAAAATACAAAGGCACGATGGAGCTGCCTGCAGAGCTCTCCGCTGTTCTTGCCTGATTGCAAAGCTGATGACCTCCTCTCCGATGGAGACCAGCGGAGAGATCCCCTCAACTCGACGAATGCTCCTTTTCGATTTTGACGGAACCATCGCGGACACGCGGACGATTGCCCTGGAAATCCTCAATCAAATGTCCCGGGAGTTCGGTTTTCGTGAACTTCCGGAAGCCGACCTGGAGAAGGCACGCAAACTCAGCACCCGCGAATTCATCCGCCATCTCGGCATCAGCACCTGGAGGGTTCCCTCGATTGCCCGCAGGGGGCTGCAACTTCTGCATGAGCGCATCGATCAGGTTCATCCGATCCCCGGCATCCCGGAAGTCCTTGGAACGCTGCATGGTCGGGGTGAACGCCTCGCCATCCTGACCTCCAACTCCCAGGCCAATGTACAGGCCTTTCTCACGAGACATGATCTTCCCCATTTCGAATTTATCAGCTGCTCCTCCAAACTTTTTGGCAAGGGCCGTGAAATCCGGAGCATCCTGCGCCGGACCCGGCTCGACCCGCACGAAATTCTCTACATCGGAGATGAAACCCGCGACATCGATGCGGCAAGGGAAACCGGACTCAGGGTCGCGGCCGTCACCTGGGGATACAATTCCGCCGAAGCCCTCGGCGCGCTCGACCCCGACCACATCGTTTCTTCACCAAGCGAGCTTCTGGGGCTTCATCCATGACGATCAGGGAAGGCACGGCCAGAATCCGCCTTGACCAGCATCTCCAGGAAAAGGGCTTTTTTGATTCCCGGGAAAAAGCGCAGCGGGCCATCCTTGCGGGACAGGTGACTGTCGCCGGACAGATTGCCGACAAGCCCGGCACGAAGGTCAATCCGGCCAGCGAGATCCTCATCACGGGCAGGGATCGCTATGTGGGTCGCGGAGGTCATAAACTCGAAGGAGCCCTGACCGGCTTCGGACTCGATCCCACGGGAATGGCCTGCCTGGATCTCGGTTCCTCGACGGGGGGGTTCACCGACTGTCTTCTCCAGCACTGGGCCTCCCATGTCACCGCCGTCGATGTCGGAAGGGGTCAACTCGCCTGGTCGCTGCGCCAGGATCCGAGAGTCGAAGTCCGCGAGGGAATCAATGCGCGCTATCTCACCCCCTCCGATTTCACGCGCCGGTTCGATCTTATTGTGGGGGATCTCAGCTTTATTTCATTGACGAAGATCCTCCCCGCCGCGTTTGAGTTACTCACCCAAGAGGGTGCCATGATTGTGTTGATTAAACCTCAGTTTGAACTTTCCCGTGCCGAAATCGGCAAGGGCGGCATCGTCCGTGATCTTGCGGCAAGGGCGCGTGCCGTGGAATCCATCAGGAACTGGGTCATCGCCGCAGGTCATCGCTTCGATGGAGTCATCGAGTCCCCGCTACCCGGCACCTCGGGGAATATTGAATTTCTGGCACTGCTGAGGAGGGGGGATTCCACAGCCCCCGCTGTCCCGATCCCCATGGTCTCATGAAGACAATACCGAAGACCATCGGCCTCATCGCCCATGTCGGAAAATCCGGGGCGGAGCCGGTCGTGCGTGCCGTGGCCGAGGAGCTGAAACGCCTTGGCGCCTTCTTCCTGCTGGAAAGGATGACCGCCTCGCTGATTGGCGAGTCCTCATCACTGGATGAGGCGGAGCTGGCCGAACGCAGCGATCTTCTCCTCGTGATGGGAGGGGACGGGAGTATTCTCCGGGCTCTCCACCGTTCGGGAGGACATATTCGTCCGATCTTTGGAATCAATATCGGTTCGCTCGGATTTCTCACCTGCCTCGGCTCCGATGAATATCTTCGTGCCGTCGAGAGCGTCGTGAACGGAACCTATCTCCTCAGTCCGCGAAGTCTCCTTGATGTGACGGTGAGTTGCCCTGAAGGGGATATTTCCCTCGAACGGGCTCTCAATGATGTGACCATCAGCCGGGGTGAACGTTCCCAGCTTGTGAAGCTCCAGACCAGTGTAGACGGGGCAACGCTGACCGAATACCATGCCGACGGTCTGATCGTGGCGACACCCACGGGATCGACCGCTTATTCCCTTGCGGCGGGAGGCCCTATTCTGATGCCCGACAGCGGTGCCCTGGTCATCACTCCGATCTGCCCCCATGTTCTGAGCAACCGCTCCCTGGTCATCTCCGACAAGAGCGAAGTCATCATCCGTGCCGTGGGCAATCATGAAGTCTTTGTCACCATCGATGGCCGCACTCCCCACGCGCTCAGCCCGTCGCAATGTGTGATCCTCCGCCTCTCTCCGCTGGTTCTTCCACTCGCCATGATGCCGGAATCAACCTTTCCCGTCATCCTGCGCCAGAAGCTCAAATGGACCGGAAGCAACATTTGATCCCTCACGATACCT
>Ga0302274_10000812_pt1 | contig 31188 bp, 24 predicted proteins | sample III_Bog_N2_1_FD_198755 | JGI IMG/M metagenome (GOLD analysis project Ga0302274, IMG submission 198755) | Peat permafrost microbial communities from Stordalen Mire near Abisko, Sweden - III_Bog_N2_1 | ecosystem: Environmental > Terrestrial > Soil > Wetlands > Peat | place: Sweden: Abisko...
GAAGCAGGCTTGTACGGGAGACGCTTCACTCCCGGACGATGCCCGAAAATTTGATAACCGATGACGCCGGCCCAGACGAGAAAAATCGCCAGCCCGATGGCGCTGGCTAAAGGTCCGTTCTGACGAAACGTCGACGGTGCGGGTCGAGATTGTCCGCGTTGCGGCGGAGGACTGGAGGTTCCGAAGCCGGCCGTGACGGCGACATGGGTGTCGAGTTGGAGGCCGGCGAGTTTCTCCAGTTCAGCCGTGATCCAGCGCGCTTCCTGACGGCTATCGATGCCGTCGGCGAGCGTCAGCTTGATCCCATTTTTCGTTTGCATGCGAACCGAATAAGTGGCTTTCGCACCCTTTTGCTGCATCGTGGTTACGGGCAAGATTTGCGCAACCTGGGCGAATGGCAGCTCATGCTTCGCGCCAATACCGAGCAGGGAACGCCGAAAGGCGATTCGTCCATTGCCGACCTGTATGCGGGTGGAGACCAGGGCCGACCGAATCAGCGCGTAGACGAGGAGTAGGTCGAAGAAGCCGAATACGGCCGCAAATATCCAGGGAGCGTGGGAATGCAGGAGGAAATAGACAATGCTCGTCCAAATGGAGGTGAAGAGAAACAAACCCAGAACGCGGGCCGGGTTGCGAAAGGCGGGGAAGTAGAACTCCGTGCCGCCATCCATGCCAACGGAAACGATCACTTTGGGATTCGGAGGGGCGGCCACGTCGGAGGAATCGGATTGAAAGGCGGGCGCAGCGGCCTCCTGCGCGTCGCTCGCAAAGCGAGTGACCGGCTCTGCGGCCGCTAAGGCAGACGGGGTGAGGCGGAAAACCGGGACTTCAAAATCGTCCGAATAGTTGACGCCGGGGACGTCCGCTCGCGCGTGCAGCAGCCAGAGGACTTGATCGTCGGGGTGATCATGATTCGACTCGTAGGCGTCGCTTGGTATGGTGAAATCGACGGGGATCTGGGCATTGCCTGTTGGTCCCGGCGCGAGGTACTCTTGCGGGATATTCTTGTCCGCCTGCCAGAGAATACTCTCCATAGTGTTGCGTTCTTTATCGGATCCCGTAATGACCTGGCGCACGCACGCGAGACTTAGATCGATGCCGTGAGGGGCCGACGTGTTGAATCGCAGATGGATGGTGCCTTTGAGGGCGCGTCCTGGAGAAAACGGCAGAGCAGCGAACTCGAAGTAAGTCTCGCCAAAACGCTTGCGGCGGAGGCTGGCGCGAACGGCCGCACCGAGAAGAATCAGGCCGGCGAAGCAAAATCCAAGGACGAAGAGCGCCTTCGGATCCGACGTTCCCCAGAGTTTTGGCAGATTCGCGGCCGCGACTGAGATGACGATGAGGTTCGCGAAAATTGCGACGAACCAAAGCATCGCGGCGCTGTTACGGTTTCTGCTCTCGGCCCGGCTGGCGGCCCAGTCCTTGCGCCAGAGCCAGGGCGAGCCGGGATTGGACTGCTGCAGAGCGGACTGTTCCCGCAACTTTCGCATGCCGGCAACTGCGGCGTACACCAGGCCGCTGCCCACAATTACGAAAGTCCCGCCAACGATCAAGGCGACCCATGCGGTGCCTTGGACTCGGCCCAAGAAATAGGCGCCAATACTGAAGAGCCCAGCGGATGCAAAGATCGCGCCAAACGCGATCATTACGCCTTCAGCGCCCTTGGAAGGTCTTGTCACAACGCAAGTATAAAGTTGCTGGAGACTGGAATGAGGGCAGGACAGCGTCATCTGCATTACCCTAGTCACGTGATTTTGTTGGCGCGGAAGGCGGAATCCGGTTCCAGCCGAAAGCGGGTTGGATGAGACGCGCTACCTGGATTTCAATTGTGCAAATCGACCGAGGAGTGGTTCTTGCTCATGAAAAGATTGTGGAGAGCGGTGATTGAGGTGGGGTTCATCATCTTTTTGTTCTATTCCAATCTCTTGATGGGCGAATTTGAGCGTTCGGGGATGGGGCAGAAGAGGGGCATAGTCTGGGCTCTGGCAGATGTTCTAACCAGCACGAATTTCGAAATCGCGGCGATTGCGGCGATCATCGGGTACATCTTCTTCGAATTTCTGCGCAAGAAACTGTAAGCGACGGCGGAGCTCTAGGGGTTCAGATAGAGACCTCTAGCCGCATTTCAAACGTCGTCGGCAGGATACCGGCGGCGGTATCGCCACCATAGAAGGAGAATTACGGAGACGCCAAGAATCGCCGCCGCGATGTTGAAGCGCTCCAGGATGCGGAGCAGGGTGCGCCAGTGTTGGCCGAAAAGGTATCCAGCGGAGGCGATGGTCGTGACCCAGAGGGCCGCACCTAGAAAGTTGAAAAGAACGAATGATCGCCTGGGCATGCGCAAGACACCGGCGAGGGGTCCGGCAAAGACGCGCAGTCCGAAAATAAAGCGGGCAAAGAAGATGGCGGCGGAGCCATAGCGGGCGAAGATTTCTTCGCCGCGTTTCAGGCTGCTGGCGTGGATTCTGAAGAAACTCTGGTAGCGATCCAGCAGTGGGCGTCCGCCGTATTGGCCGACGACGTAGCCCAGATTGTCGCCGAGAGTGGCGGCGCCGGTGGCGACGACGATGATCCATACGAGATGAAGGCGATGCTCGGAATAAGCGAGAAAGCTCGCGAGCAAGAGAGTGGTTTCACCGGGGACAGGGAGTCCGGCGTTTTCGCAGAGCAGGGTCAGAGCCACGGCCCAGTATCCGTAGTCGGCGACGAAGGTACGCAGCGAATGAAAGATGTCGAGGTACATACGGGGATGACTTGGAGTGCTCGGTGCTCAATAGTCGGTGCTCAGTTTTTGGAGTCTTCCTATATTTGTTCTGCTGTTTGTTCTGCGCTAGTTTTGCTCGCTCGACGGAGAACGGGACGCGTTGGTCAGGAAGTCGATCAGCGCGCGATTGAACTCTTCGGGCGCCTCTTCGTAGGGCAAGTGGCCGACGCCCTCAAACACGATCAGGTGAGCGTTGCGAAAGTTCTGGCTTAAGGGTTCGGCGGATCGGGGATCAACGGCGCGATCCTTTGAGCCCCAGAGGAGCAGAGTTGGGTAGTCCCGGATTTTTGGAAGTGCGCCCCCCAACGCGGCGAGGTCAACCGTCCAATTCTTGACGATGTGCGAAGCGTGGCGAAAGACTTTGTTCTTCAATATGGGAATGCGGTAGCCCGCCAGCGAATCGGAGGGAATTTTTGCGGATTCACTGAAGAGGCGTTCCAACCAGATGTGATCGAATGAACGCCAGCGTTCGATCGTATTGCGTAAGATAGCGGAACCGAACGGACTGCCGACAAACGGGGCGAGACGCTTGCCGTGGCGTGACCAGGGATTGATGGGAGCGACCAGAATGAGACGTTGCAGGCGCGGGTGCTTTGCCGCAGAAGTTTCAGAATCGGCGGCTTTTTTCGGCGCCTTTTCGGCGCAGAGGGCGGCAACCATGATGGCGACGCCGCCTCCGTGCGAGGTGCCGAGAAGATCGAAATCCTGGAGGCCTAAGGCGTCGACGAATTGCAGCAGGCGCTCGGCGGTTGCGCGCAGAGAGCAGTCCATGCCTTCATTCGCGTGCGACAGGCCCGCTCCGAGATTGTCGATGGCATAAACGGTCGCATGCGGAGCGAGCGCGGGGATCGTAAATCTCCAGGAAAAAGAGTAGCCCATCAGGCCGTGAACCAGGATCAGCGGCGGGCCGGAGCCAGCTTTAAGATAGCGCATGCGTCCGTCGGGAAGTTGGAGCCAGTGTTCTTCGACGAGAACTGGCGTTGGCGCGGGGGTGCCAAATTTTTCTTCGGGATTTTGTATTTCGATAGGCAACGAAAAGCCTCACTGACCGGTTCTTACTAAGTGATATCGCCTCTAATGATTTTGGGAGCCAAGTGCCGGCTCCCTTTTTTTTCGCGACGATCTGATCTTTTCTTGTTCGACGATTTCATCTTTTCTTGTTCGACAATTTTATTGGGCGACTGCTGTTTCTCCGGTTTGGGATTTTTTTCTCTTCTTGCCCAGCAGTTTCTTCAACACTTTAATGCCTTTATCCACGTGTTTTTCCTCCAGCAAGAACGGAGGCAGAAAGCGCAGAACCGTATCCTGGGTGACGTTAAAGAGCACGCCCTCTGCCAGGCCTTGCTCAACCAGCGGACGCGCCGGAATGTCGAGCACCAAGCCCTGAATGAAGCCGCGGCCGCGGCACTCGCGAGCAACGGCATATTTCTCGACCAGACTTTGAAGCTGCTGGCGCAGGTAGCCACCAACTTTTTCGACATTTTCCAGAAGGTGTTCCTCTTCCACGATCGCCAGGTATTCGAGAGCGACGCGGCATGCCAGTGGGCCACCTCCAAAGGTGGTGCCGTGCTGGCCGGGAGAAATTGCGTCGGCGAACTGTTGTTTTGAGAGGAAGGCCCCTAAGGGCAATCCGGCGGCGATGGGCTTGGCGATGGTGACGATATCGGGAACGACTCCAAAGCCCTGGAAGGCGAAGATTTTCCCAGTGCGCCCGAGGCCGCATTGGATTTCGTCAAAGACGAGCGCGGCTTGATGTTGATCGGCTAACGCACGGCAGGCGCGAAGAAATTCTTCGGAGCATTCAAGAATGCCACCTTCGCCGAAGATGGGTTCCAGCACGATGGCGGAAGTATGGACATTGACGGCAGCCTGTAACGCCGGGATGTCGTTTTGCGCCACGAAGGTGACATCTTCGAGCATGGGCTCGAAACCCTTGCGATATTTTTCCTGGCCGGTCAGCGACATCGCGCCGAAAGTACGTCCGTGATAGGAACCTTGAAGAGCGACGAGGTGAGACTTGGAGTTGCCGCCAGCCTTGTGTCCGGCGAGGCGGGCGAGTTTGATGGCGCCTTCCATGGCTTCGGTGCCGCTGTTCGAAAAGAAGATTCGATCGAGTCCCGAGAGTTGGCAAAGACGTTCGGCGAGCTGCCCCTGATATTCGTTGTAGTAAAGATTGGAGAGATGGATGGCGCGGGCGGCCTGTTCGCGGATGGCCTTCACGATGCGTGGATGGGCGTGGCCGAGCGCATTGACACCTAATCCGGCGACAAAGTCGAGATATTTCTTACCTTCAAAGTCGAAAAGGAATACTCCTTTACCACGCTCGAAGGCTACGGGATAACGGTTGTAAGTAGGCAGGAGATAACGGTTCTCCAGATCGACGATTTGTTCGAGGCGAGACATGAGTTCATTTTAGAACGGCGGGCGTGAAGAGGTGAGGTGAGGAGGTGTGGGCGCGTGGCTGCCAGTCAGATGCCAGTTCAGGTGCCAGTCCAGATGCCAGTCCAGGTGCTCTGCTACAATCCTTGCCATTCTCGAGGGGGTCGTATGTTTCGAAATGGGCTGGGGATCGCGTTTCTGATGATTGCGTTTGCTTTGCAGGCCCTGCCGCAGAGTACGCCTATTGATTCTCGGCTGAAGCATAGCTTCCGCCAACCGGCCCGAAACGGTTGGACGTTTGTGCATCTGGAGGGGCAACCGGCGGACATCGGCTACCAGCACGGCTATTTGCTCGCCTCTGAAATTCAAGACATGCTGCGGGTGACTGAACTCGAAGAGACCCATGACAACGCGAAAGACTGGCAGTTTTTCCGCGATGCGGCGCGAACCATGATGTGGCCGCGAATCGATGCGGAGTATCGCGAAGAGTTGCAGGGCATTGTGGACGGCGCGAACGCAAAAGGCGTGAAGTTGGACTTGTGGGATGTAGTCGCAATGAACGGCGCGGAGGAATGGGAATACTACGTCAAGCAATACGACAAAGAGCACGGCATTCAGTCATCCGCATCGCTGGTAGCGCCGGAACATTGCAGCGCCTTTGTCGCGACGGGCCGCTACACGACGGACGGCAACATCGTAATCGCGCATAACAACTGGACGGGGTATCTCGACGGGCAGCGCTGGACCATTATTTTCGACATCGTGCCGGCAAAGGGCAGCCGCATGTTGATGGACGGATTGCCGGGGTTCATCCACAGCGCCGATGATTTCGTGATGAATGCGGCGGGCATCGTGATTACGGAAACGACGATCGGAGGCTTCGCGGGATATGATCCGGCGGGGATTCCGGAGTTTGTGCGGGCGCGCAAGGCGGCGCAATATTCGGCATCGATCGACGATTTTGCCCGCATCATGAAAGAGGGCAATAATGGCGGCTACGCCAACAACTGGCTGCTGGCCGACGTGAAGAACAATGAAATTGCCAGCCTCGAACTGGGTTTGAAAAACGTAACCCTGGAACGAAAAAAAGACGGATATTTTGTGGGCTCGAATTTTCCGGTGAACGACAAACTCATCCGCGAGGAAACCGATTTTAATCCCAAGGACATGAGCGCAAGCGCCAATGCGCGGCACGTGCGGTGGGAGCAGTTGATGGCGGAAAACAAGGGGAAGATCGACGTCGCGGCAGCGCAACGGTTTCTGGCGGATCACTACGATACATTCTCGAAAAAAGAAGACGCCGATGAACGCACGCTGGATGGACACATCGATTTATCGGTGAGGGGTTCGCAGCCCTGGCAGCCTCCGTTTGGAACTGCGGGGGCCGTGCAAAATAAGGCGGCCAACGCGGCCATGGTCAAAGAGATGACTTTGTCGGCTGCGGCCGGTCATGCATGCGGCAAGAGTTTCAAGGCGCAGGAACATCTGCGGGAGCATCCCGAACTAGGTTGGGAGCAGGGGTTGTTGCGGGATATGGATGCGTATCCGTGGACCACGTTTTCCGCGGCCAAGTAGCGGGCGATCATAATCACGACATCATCAGGATTGAAGTATCAGGACTGGTCGGGAAGCTTCGGAGTCCGCTTGGGATTTTCGGGGTCGAGTCCGGCGGCGGCCATGATGGCACGGCCCAGGTCTTCCGGCGAAACGACGAATGCCTCCGGCGAAGATACGGGGGCTTGTACGTCTTCGGCAGCAGACGGTGCGACGAAACGATAGCCCCTGCCTACCACGGTCTGCAGGTATTGTGGTTCATCGGCATCGTCCGAGAGAGCGCGGCGGATCTTGCGGATCGCGGTATTAATTCCCTGCTCTACGTCGACGAAGACATCCTTGCTCCACAAGTTGGTGGCGATCTCGTCACGGGTGACGAGTTGGCCGCGATTTTCGACCAGGAACATGAGCAATTGCAGGGGAAGGCCCTCGAGTCGAATGGGGCGGCCAGCGCGGTGAAGGCAGAATCGGCCGTAATCAAGCTCGAAGTCGTCGAAGCGAATTTTCTTATCGGGCAAAGAACTACTCCTAAAACCTTTAGCGGTTCGATCGAGGTCGTGGTGAACAGGCGAATTGGTCGTCATCGTTTCACAAAGTTATTGCGTGCCAGAAATTCTGGTCTGCTTGGATGACGCTGTCAAGAGCGCGGTTGTGAATTTCTTCAGATCAGTTCAGATTGCTTCAGACGGGCTCCATGGACGTTTCTGGGGAACGGGCGCAATATCAGACTCACTTGCGGGATTTGCTCATCACTCCTAAGCGAGCCTGGTGAGGCCAGTAAGTGAGGGGTTCGAGAGACGGGGAAGGCTCCCGAACCCCTCCAACACCAAAGCAAAAGATGGGTTTGGGCACGTCATCTCTCTTCAACTCAGAAACACACCGGCCAAAAAATCCGCTCACACCTTCTAGAAAACCCTGCTCCCAGACCCGCTTCCCGCCACGATTTCGGTGGTGATTCACATACCAAAAAGCAGAAACTACATCCCATAAACCATATCCCATGTTTGAGATGGCCGCTATAATAGTGGAAGTTGCTCGTTTCAATCCACTTAACAGAGCTTCTTCGCAACCCGTCGTGGCAGTGAAGTTGCTTATATCAAAGCGGAGACGAGTGTGTCGGCCCCGCTGAACTGCCTGCGTTCCTTCCATGAACCGCGAATTTGAGGCTCGCTTTACCGCCATACTGCTGACTCTTCTGACAGTAGCTGCGGTACTGTTCGCTGGTTTCAACTACAAAATTGAGCATCAGTCGGCGGTTCCGGACGATGGTGCGTGGTGGATGGAACGGGACGGTCACGTTTACGCGGACCGGCTGGAGCAGAGTGGTCCGGCCGAGCGAGCGGGGATTCGGCGCGGCGACGAGGTCGTCAGCGTCAACGGACGGGAGGTCAATAGTTTAGCTTCGGTGACCCACCGGCTCTATGACTCCGGCGTTTGGTCGAAGGCGACCTACTCCCTGATTCGCGGATCGGTGCCGCTGGATGTCGAGGTAGTGCTGGTTCCGGCCGAGCGTTCGATGAATGATTGGCTGCGACTGATCGCATTGATCTATCTCAGCATTGGGCTTTACGTTCTGATGCGGCGTTGGACAGCGGTTGGATCCACCCATTTTTATATTTTCTGCCTGGTTTCGTTCGTCTTTTACTCCCTGCACTATGTCGGCAAGTTCAACAATTTTGACTGGACGGTTTTGTGGGCCAACGAAGTTGCGTGGCTTTTGCAGCCGGCCTTATTCCTGCACTTCGTATTGACCTTCCCTGAACGACGGGCGTTCGTTACCAGGCATCGCTGGTCGATTCCGATGCTGTATGTACCGGGATTCATCCTGCTCGGAATTCAGATTCTCGCCTTCGAATACACGAAAGCGAGTGCCAGTTTGCTCTTCAATTTGAACCGTGTGCACTGGGCTTATCTGACGATTTTCTTCGTCTCGGCGGCGGCGGTCCTGTGGAATAACTACCAGCACGCCGATACTCCGATTCTGCGGCAGCAGTTGAAGTGGATTACGCGCGGCACCATTCTCGCAATCACGCCTTTCACGCTGTTCTACGTGATGCCTTATCTCTTCGGAGTGATGCCTTCGCTGACCATGAAGGTTTCCGTACTGTCGCTGGGTTTACTGCCACTGACTTTCGGCTACGCCATCTTCCGCTACCGCTTGATGGATGTGGATCTGATCTTCAAACGCGGTATGGCCTACACGCTGGCGGCAGCGGCGATTGTGGGCGTCTACTTTGCAGGAGTAGCTGCCGTGGCGGAACTGGTGCACACCCGTGTGCCGAGTTCCGGTCCGTGGGGCTTGATGATTGCCGTCGTGGTGACGGCACTACTGTTCGATCCGGTACGAAAGTGGATTCAGGAGCGGCTGGACAAGTTCTTCTTCCGCACGGGGTATAACTACCGGCGCACGCTGATTGAGTTTGGCCGGGAGCTAAGTTCGGAAACCGATCTCGACAAGATGCTTTCTTCGCTGGTTGACCGGCTGGCGCGGACGCTGTTGGTGGACCGCATTGCCATCTTCCTCGGCAACGCAGACTCTTCGCGATTCGAACTGGCCAAGTCGTTTGGCATGGCTCGTGTCGCCGGCATCGATCTGTCGTTCCTGGCAAAACCACGTATCGAGGACGCGGCCGGACATATTTTCTTCGAGAACACGCACCAGTTGCCGCGGGAAAACACCAGCGCGCAAGAGGCGATTGGGCGCCTTGATTTGAATTACTACATTCCCTGCCATGCGCGGCAGAAGACCATTGCATTTTTGGGGCTGGGTAAGACGACTGATGGTGACTTCCTGTCGAGTGAAGATGTGGAATTGCTCGAGGCGCTGGCGGGATACATCGGAATTGCGATCCAGAACGGACGGCTCTATGCCTCACTCGAGCAGAAAGTCAGCGAGTACGAGCGACTGAAGGACTTCAACGAGAACATCGTTGAATCCATCAACGTCGGTGTGATGGCGGTCGATCTGCAGGATCGCATCGAGTCCTGGAACTCGCAGATGGAAGTGATGTACGCGCTGCCACGGTGGCAGGTGGTGGGGCGATCGTTGAGCGAAGTTTTCCCGGGACCGTTTGTGGAAGAGTTTTACCGGGTCCGGCAGCATCCGGGGATTCAGAATCTATACAAGTTCAGGCTGTCAACACCAACGGGCGAATCGCGCATTGTGAATGTGGCCATGACGCCGCTGGTGACGCGCAAGTTCAATGTCGTCGGCAGGCTCGTAATCATGGACGACATCACGGAGAGGATCGATCTGGAAGCACAACTCAGCCAGGCCGACAAGCTCTCGTCGATTGGATTACTGGCGGCGGGCGTGGCCCACGAAGTAAATACACCGCTGGCCGTGATCTCGTCCTATACGCAGATGCTGGCGAAGCAGTTGCAGTCGGATCCGGCGAAAGCAGGGCTACTCGACAAGATCACGAAGCAAACCTTCCGCGCGTCTGAGATCGTCAACAACCTGCTGAACTTCTCACGCACCACGGGCACGGAGCTAACAGAAATTAGTTTAAACAAAGTGATTGCCGATACGCTCGCGCTGCTGGAACACCAGTTCAAAGTAGCGCACGTCGAAGTGCAATCGGAACTGCACGACAAACTTCCCCCGATTCTTGGAAATGCGGGCCGCCTGCAGCAAGTCTTTCTAAATCTGTTTTTGAATGCGAAAGACGCGATGACGGGAGGCGGGAAGCTGAACATCGCCACGATGAATGGCGACTTCGTCAGCGTCCGCGTTTCGGACACGGGGTCGGGCATCGCGCAGGAACACATTCAACGCATCTACGATCCATTCTTTACCACCAAGACAGCGCCAGCTGAGGGCCAGAATCGCGGCACAGGTCTTGGGCTATCAGTAACCTACGGCATCATCCAGGAACACGCGGGCAACATCCGCGTGGAGAGCCGCCCGGGCGAAGGCACGACCTTCACCCTGGATTTTCCGTTGATCAGGAAGGCAGTCCATGTCCCAGTTAGCAGTGTCTGAAGTTACACCGATTTCGCGCCGGAACACGATGGAAAGCACGCCACAAAACGCGGGCAGAATTCTAATCATCGATGACGAGGCGGAAATTCGCGAATCGCTGGAAACTTTGTTGCAGCTTGAAGGATATACCGTCGTGGTCGCAGGCAGCGGCCGCGAGGGCATGGCGCAGATCGGAGTGCGCTCGTTTGACGTGGTGCTGCTCGATCTGGCGTTGCCCGATAAGAATGGGATGGAAATCCTCAGCGAGATTCGGCTGCTGCATCCGCAACAGCCGATCATCATGATCACCGCCTACGGCACGGTCGAGAACGCGGTCCGCGCGATGCAGTCGGGCGCGACCAATTTTATTCAGAAGCCGTGGGACAACGAGAAGCTGCTCGCAGATGTGCGCGCGGCGGTGGCGAGACAAAAGGCGGAAGAAGAAAACATACAGTTAAAGCGCGCGTTGAAGCAGCGCTACAACTTTGAGCACATTGTGGGCAAGAGCGAGCCCATGCTGAAGATTTTCGACTTGGTGGCGCAGGTCGCGCCCAGCCGCTCAACCGTGCTGCTGCAAGGCGAAAGCGGCACGGGAAAAGAACTCATCGCCAAGGCGATCCATTTAAATTCCACGCGGCGCGACCGGCCCTTTGTGCCTGTCAATTCGGGATCGACGCCGCCCGACCTGCTGGAATCCACACTGTTCGGTCACGTCAAGGGCGCGTTTACGAGCGCCGTCACTTCCAAGAAGGGGCTGTTTGAAGTGGCCGACCGGGGAACGCTTTTCCTGGACGAAATCGGGACCATGAGCATGGACACGCAGAGCAAGATTCTGCGCGTGCTGCAGGATCGCAAGTTCATGCATCTCGGCGGAATTCAAGAGATTCAGGTCGATGTACGAATCATCGCTGCCACAAACGTCGATCTGCGGCAGATGGTAAAAGAAGGAAAATTCCGTGAAGATCTCTTCTACCGGCTGAATGTAATCAGCCTGGACCTGCCTCCATTGCGGCAGCGGCGCGAGGATATTCCGCTGCTGGTGCAGCATTTCCTGCAGAAATATTCCGAAGAAAACGAAATGCCGCGGCGGCGAATCACGACCGAGGCCTTGCGGCCACTGGTAGCCTACGCGTGGCCCGGGAATGTCCGCGAACTGGAAAACACGATTGAACGCGCGGTCGTGTTGTCCTCCGACATCGATATTGGCGTCGATCTGCTGCCCGACCACATCGTGGGCCGCGGCAGTTCGGTTCCTGCGTTGGACGCCAACTCCGGCGCCACGTTATTCACCATCATGGAGGATTGTGAGCGGCGGATCATCATCGATATGCTGGAGAAGTGTGGATGGAACCAGACCGAAGCCGCGGAACGGTTTCACGTTCCACTCTCGACCCTGAATCAGAAGATCAAGCGCTTATCGATTGAGATTAAGAAGAAGAGCCGGGAATAGATCGGGGCACCGGGCGATTGGGCGGAGATCTCACGATCAAACGATCATTCCTCTCTGCTATAGTTTCTGAGCGGACGTTCCCGACCCGACATGGCGCTTGAACTCGAACTGATTTCGCCTTTCGAACTGGCCAAAGATTTTGTGGTGGCGGTTCAAGAATATACTCTGCTGTCGGCCCAATCTCTCACGAACTTCTTCCGCCCGCCCGTGTATATGGGCGACATGCTGCAACAGGCCGACCTGATCGGTGTCGGCTCGCTTCCCATCGTGATTCTTACCGGACTTTCCGTCGGCGCTTTGTTGGCGCTGAACGCCGCCAGCACGTTGCAGAGGTTCGGCGGGATCGCGCTGATTGGCCGCCTTGTCTCCCAGGGCATGGTGACGGAGTTGGGGCCACTGATCACGGGACTGATGGTAGCCGGACGCAACTCCTCGGGCATGGCCAGCGAACTCGGTTCCATGATCGTCACCGAGCAGATTGACGCCATGCGCGCCCTGGGGACCGATCCGACGAAAAAGCTGATCACGCCGCGGGTCGGCGCGGCCACGTTCATGCTATTTTTTCTGACAATTATTGCGGACCTGCTCGGTTTGATTGGGGGGTATGCGGTTGCGCATCCGCTATTCGGCGTCGATACGCAACAGTATTGGACTTCGGTTTGGCAGTTTTTGGTCTTCCGCGACGTCTTCACCGGTCTGCTGAAACCTGTGTTATTCGGATTCATCATCGCCACGGTCGGCTGCTATTACGGGATGTCAACCAAGGGCGGAACGCAGGGTGTGGGGCGTTCGACGACGCAGGCCGTGGTCGCTGCTTCGGTCATGATTCTGATAGTCGACTTCTTCGTAACCAAATTGATTTTCGCAATTTTCGGTTACAGTTAGACGGTTCGAGTTAAGCCATGTCCGCTCCCACTCTTCCCAGCGAAAGTCCATCGGCAGCGGTTGTCGCCCCTTCCGGCCTCGCGATCGAGTTCGATAAAGTTTCGATCGCCTTCGACGATAAGGTCGTGCTGGAAAATATTTCGTTTGGATTAGCGCGTGGCGAAACGAAGGCCGTGTTTGGCGTAGCCGGTTCGGGTAAGAGCACGCTCCTGAAGCTGGCGATTGGACTGCTGCGGCCCGACAGCGGAAGCATCAAAGTACTGGGCGAAGAGATTACGCACATGTCGGAGCCGGAGCTGTTTGAATTGCGCCGGCGTGTGGGCATCGTATTTCAGGAGAGCGCGCTCTTCGACTCGCTGAAGGTCTACGAGAACGTGGCGTATCGGCTGATGGAAGAGGGTCTCCCCGCCGAAGAAATCGAGCGCCGGGTGCGCGAGGTATTGCGCTTTGTGGAGTTGGAACGGACCTACGACATGCGTCCATCCGAACTTTCTGGCGGCATGCGGCGGCGGGTGGCCATTGCGCGCGCCATCATCACCGAGCCCGAGGTGCTGCTCTATGACTCCCCTACCGGCGGACTGGACCCCGTAACCTCGAACACCATTGTTGAACTCATCGTGAAGCAGCGCGATGTCTATAAGACCAGCGCTCTGATGGTGACCCATCGCCTGCAGGATGCCTTCACCATGGCGACGCATCAGTTCGACCAGGCGACCAATAAGATGGTGGCGCTACCGAAAGGGCAGCATTGCGATGTGCCGATGAGCTTCCTGATTTTGCGGGATGCGAAGGTCATTTTTGATGGCGATGCCCACCAGCTTGCGACCTCGCGCGACGACTACATTCGCGAATATATTTCGTAGGAGAATAGCTCTCAGCTGTCAGTTTGCCGGTCTGCCGTGAGACTAACTTCACTACGCGACTGGCGACTGGTCGAAGGCTTCTAGGGTCGAACTTGCGATGCGATGACTTGCGATGCGATGACTTGGGCTGTGCACATCTCGGTTCGCAGAACGGTGATTTTCTTAACGTTGGCGCTTTCGCTGCCTGCACTGGCCAGCGATTTCCCTCGGCACGCCTTAAGCTGCGACGGGCGCGACATGGAATATGTTGTGTATGTTCCCGCGAATGCGACAGGCCCACTTCCCGTTTTGATGTTGTTGCACGGCGCAGGAGACGAGGCTGAAAACTTCATACGGGCGTGGAAGTCTTTTGCCGAGAAAAGAAAAATCGTGCTGATCGCGCCGCAACTGCCCCGCGATCGGACACTCGAAGATCACATTCCGAAGATTCTTCCTTGCCTGGTCGAGGACGTTCGCAAGGTAGCAAATCTGGACTCGCACCGCATTTATCTCTTCGGCTATTCCATGGGCGGATACCTCGCGTACGACGGAGCGCTGCTCGATTCCGACTATTTTGCCGCCGCCGCGATTCACGCCATGGGAATCGACGATGACTACGTATCGATCGTGGGTCGCGCCACACGCAAGATTCCGATCGCGATTTCGATCGGAGACCGCGACCAGATGGTTTCGCTCGCACAAGTCAGAAAAACGCGGGACTTGCTGAAGAAGTCGGGATTCCCGGTCGAGTACAAAGAAATTTTCGACCATACCCATAACTATTACGAGATTTCGGCAACCATCAATGAAGACGCCTGGCATTTTCTCGAGGGGAAACGTCTCCCTTAATCGTCGTGGCCGGACTGACTTCGGTTTGGTTTGTTGGCGGGTTTGATGTTGGCTTCAGCACTGTTTTTCGTGCCAGCTTTTCCCGGAAGTGCCGCGGGGTTTTCGTGGACGCGCTCGCGGAATCCGCCTTTCATGCCTCGGGCCACGCCGATGGCTGACTCTCCAAACTTGTCACGTAGATGATCGGCGGCTGCTAGCGCCTTTTGCCAACGCTGTTGTTGCACCGGTTCCAATAGGTCGAGTTGAGGCGAACCAGCCTCGAAGTTCGAGGCCTGCACACCCAGCAATCTTACAGGTGCGCCTGGCTTCCAGTTGGCGAAAAACAAGCGCCGCGCGTTTTCGAAGATCTGGTTATCCATCTGGGTGGGCTGATCGAGCGAGTGCGCGCGGGTGATGGTGGTGAAATCTTTGTAGCGCAGTTTGAGCTGCAGAGTGCGCGCAAAAAATCCGCGTTCCCGCAGCCGGCGCCCAACCATTTCGCTGAGGCGCATCAGGGTGGACTGCAAGCGCTCGGCGTCTCCCGTATCTTCGTCGAAAGTATGTTCGTGGCTAATCGATTTCGGATCGACACTCTCTCCGACTTCGTTATCGAACCAGCCACCGGCATCTTCGCCGCGCGACTTCCCCGCCAGAGCGAGACCCCACTTTCCGAAACGATGTTCGAGGTCGCGGTCTTCCAAGCGAGCGAGATCGCCTACTTTCTGGATACCCATGCCGTGCAACTTCTGCTCCATCACTTTGCCCACGCCGGGAATGTCGCCGACGGCGAGCGGGGCCAGGAATTTTGTTTCCTGCCCGGGCAGCACCCAGAGCACGCCGTTGGGCTTGGCTTTCGCGGAGGAGACTTTCGCAATCAGCCGCGACGTACCGATGCCAATCGAGCAATTGAGTTCGGTTGCCGACTTCATGGCCGTATGCAAGCGGTGGGCGGAGTTGAGCGGGCGGCCGTGCAGACGCTCGGTTCCGGTCATGTCCAGGTAGGCTTCGTCCACCGAGGCCATCTCGACCAGCGGAGAAAAATGGCCGAGAACTTCGTGCACCTTACCGGAATACTCGCGGTAGCGCTCGGGATGTCCATTGACAAAAATCGCCTGCGGGCACAATTTGGCCGCCGTCCGCAAGGGCATGGCCGAGTGCACACCAAACTTTCGAGCTGCGTACGAGGCGGCCGAGACGACTCCCCGTTCATCACGCTGTCCGCCGACCACGACAGGCTTGCCCTTGAGCGAAGGATCAAACAGCTCTTCGACAGAAACGAAGAAAGCATCCATATCGACGTGAAAGATAGTGCGTGGGAAGGCGGTGCTCATCGGAGTGCCGGGTGCCTTGCAGCAGTGTACCGCGAGACGGGAATAATTCTAATTAAGCTCCCGTCAGTCTGGAACGGATTAGGCATCCCGCGAATGGGCACGAAACCGAAAATGCACAGGATTCGCCAGCGATCGTGCAGGCCGGGTCGTCATCGACAAGACCTTCAACAAGGGGGATGTAGACGAGAAACCCATACCCCATGCCTAGCACCGTCATCAAGAAGGCCGGGCTTTAGACCGGCGAGGGGACGTTCTCTTCCTTCATTAACCTCTCCACTAACTTGGAGCGGTCGGAGGAAAGTAAGGGATAGTTGGTCTCGCAGGGGTGGGAGGAAGGAACCGTGTCGACAATCGCATCCAAAGCGGCCATGGACCGACCAAGGATCGCGAGAAGATACTTTTTCGCGATGGGACGGTCGGCGGGGTGGATCAGACTCCACCAACGGCGAATGGACTCCTGAAGATCGGCTTCGGACTTCTCGCCGACGACCATGGCATCTATCAGTCGGTAAACTTTGTTCTTGATAGCGAGATAAGATACCGAGATCTCTTGCGGCATGGGCGAACCTAACCCTACATTCAAGCAATCCGCCAGCCAAACAGATAACGCAAAAACACTAGCACTTAGCTCGGCAGACTCCGGGGAATGGAAGAAATCATGATCTCCAATATGAAAAGTGGAAGCTTCAGTGGAGGTTGACCCCAGGTCGCCTAGCCGGCTGCGGATAGTGCTGCAGCGGCTCGCACCTGGCGCGCACGTTCGTAGACTTTGCCGTATTCGCGGGCGGACGCTCCCCAGGAGAAGTCACGCGCCATGCCATTCCGCATCAGAATGCGCCACGACGAGGGGTCCTGGTAATCGACCAGCGCCTGTTTAATCGTCGTCAGCAATGCCTCGCCAGTGTAGTCGCTGAACTTGAAACCGGTCCCCTTTCCATTCCGCGCATCCCACGGCTCGATGGTATCGTCGAGGCCGCCGGTCGCCCGCACAATCGGGACCGTCCCATACTTGAGGCTGTAGATCTGGTTCAGGCCACAGGGTTCGTAGCGGGAGGGCATGAGGAACATGTCGGCTCCTGCTTCGATCTTGTGGGCAATGGCATTGTCGAATGCCACCTTCGCGGCAATTTTGTTGGGAAACTGCTTGTTGAGCCGCTGGAACATCTCTTCGTAGGGCTTGTCGCCGGATCCGAGTACGACCATGATCATTTCTTCGCGGGCCAGACGGTCCATGATCTGGGAGATCAGATCGAATCCTTTTTGCGCGGCAAAACGCGAGACTATGCCGATGACCGGCACTTTTGCGTCAACGTTCGCAATTCCGAAGGCTTGCAGCAAGTCTTGCTTGCATTTCAGTTTGCCGCTCAGATCCTGTGGAGAGTACTTGGCGACAATGAATTTGTCGGTTTGTGGGCTCCATTCTTCATAATCGACACCATTGAGAATGCCGGCAACGGTCGCGGCGCGATTGCGAAGGACGCCTTCCAGTCCGAATCCGTACTCGGTGGTTTGAATCTCCTGGCTATATTTCCTGCTGACCGTGGTGACGTAGTCCGAGAGCACCAGCGCGCCTTTCAGAAAATTCACTTGTCCAAAGAATTCCATCTTGGACATGGTTAGCAGATCCCAGGGCAGCATCAAAAGCGGCAGCGTATCGGGCGGGAATAAACCCTGATATCCCATATTGTGAATGGTGAAAACGGTGGCCACATCGCGAAAGGCGGGATCTTCCGCGTAAAGTGTGCGGAGCATCACGGGGACAAGCGCCGACTGCCAATCGTGGCAGTGAAAGACGTGAGGAACGCCGAGAATCTTGGAAGCTTCGAGAACGGCCCGCGAGAACATGGCGAAGCGTTCCGCGTTATCGGGATAATCGCCGGCCGGAGTTCCGTAGAGGGCGTCGCGGTCGTAGTATAGCGGGTAATCCACAAAATAGTAGCGGACGCCGGCGCTTGTGCCGGCGGTGATCACGGAACAGAAGCGATACTTATCGTCAAATGGGATGGTGATGCTGCGCACGACCGTCTGCGGATCGGCCAGTTTGGTTTGGCGATAGCGCGGGACGTACACGCTGACCTGATGTCCCAGGGCGGCCAGAGCGCGCGGGAGAGCCCCGACAACGTCGGCGAGGCCTCCAGTCTTGGAAAAAGGGACGCACTCGGACGCGGCGAAAGCGATATGCATTGCGAAAGAGCCTCCTGAGCAAAACCCGAACGAGGGCCACTCACGTTATGATTACTTTCAGTGGAACCGCCAAAATACGGTTTGCCGCATTTCCGACAGGCGGCATGCAGACAAACTTTCGTGCGCAGAGTCGGCAAGCCGTGTGTCGACAGTAAGAAAGATAACTAGCCAGTCTAAGCTTGAGTGAGAAAGAGGGTCAACGTGCCAAAGGGCGCGATCACGGAAACGAGTGCACGCAAACCTAAGTTGGGGCAGCATTTTCTCGCCAGCGATTCAGCCGCCCTGCGCATTGTCGAAGCCCTGGGCGATGTTTCCCAGGCGACCGTGCTGGAAATTGGACCGGGACGAGGCGCGATCACCGACCTGCTGGCGCGGAGAGCGCGACGCCTGATCGCGGTCGAACTGGATCGCGTTCTCTCGGCGCAACTGCGCATGAAATTCAACATGCAACCGAATGTTGAAATCATTGAAGGCGACATTTTAAAAATCGAGCTGGATACGGTCTTTGGCCTGAAGCCTGGGATGCTGCACACGGGTCTGAGCTTCGCTCCGGAACCGGCGCGTGTTGTCGGCAATTTGCCGTATTACATCACTTCTGACATTCTGCTGCGGCTGCTGGAATATCACCGCTACTTTTCGGTCATCGTGATCATGGTGCAGAAAGAGGTCGCGGATCGACTGGCAGCCTCGGCCGGAAGCCGCGACTATGGCCTGCTCTCGGCTACCGCGCAGTTGTATGGGCGAGTGGAGCAGCTTTTTACGCTTCCTCCGAGCGCGTTTGCGCCAGCGCCGAAAGTTCATTCCAGTGTGATTCGCATCACGATCAAGCCTCGGCTGGAAGCGTTACGGGTTCCCGAGGCAGAGTTTATTGCCTTTCTGAAACTGTGCTTTGGACAAAAACGCAAGACGCTCTGGAATAATCTGAAGACGCAGTACGATGAAGCGGCTTTGCGCGCGGCTTTGGAGAAGAGTGGAGTGAAGGCCACAATCCGGGCCGAGGCGCTGCCCATCGAGAGGACGGCGGCGTTGTTTCGGGCGTTGCAGGACGGCAATGCTTAAGACTTAAGACTGGATCGTTAATTCATAGATCGACTTAATTTTGATTGCGGGCTTGCGCGAGACCGCATCCACGCAACTTCTTGCCGCGCAAACTCTGTTCTGAGAGTGGCTTATGACTTCGGCGTTACGAACTCCGGCGGTTGCCGGAAGGTTTTATCCGAGCCGGACTAGCGAATTGCTGCACGACGTTCGCCAGTACACTTCGTTAGATGGCGATCGGGATGGCGATCGGGATAGCGATCGGAACAGCGCAGACTCCGCCTCGGGCCGCATCGGCGCCATCGGGTGCGTTGTTCCCCATGCGGGATATATGTACTCGGGCGGGGTTGCAGGCGCGGTCTATGCGGAGATTGAAATTCCGGAGCGTTGCATAATTCTTTGTCCGAACCACACCGGCAAAGGAGTTCCACTGTCGATCATGGCTGATACGGCCTGGCAGACTCCACTGGGCACAGTTGCCGCGGACGCGGAGATGAGCAGGCGATTGATCGAGCGCTTTCCTGCATTACAGGAGGACAGCGCGGCGCATTGCTCCGAACATGCGATCGAGGTGCAACTTCCCTTTCTGCAGGTTCGGCAGCCTGAATTGAAGATCGTCCCGATAGCTCTGGGAATGCGCGATTTTGAAGTACTTCGCGGATTGGGCGAGGCGCTTGCCGATGTGGTTGGCGCGTCAGAAAAGAATACAGCCATGAAGATTCTGATCGTCGCCTCGAGCGACATGAACCATTACGAGGCAGATTCGATTACGCGCTTCAAAGATCACAAGGCCATCGCACGCGTGCTGGCGATGGACGCACGGGGGCTTTGGGAAGTGGTGATCGGAGAAGGTATTTCGATGTGCGGATTAGGGCCCACAATCGTCATGCTGACGGCGGCGAAGATTTTGGGAGCAACTTCTGCAACATTGGTGAAATACGCAACTTCTGGCGACGTATCTGGCGATTACGAGGCGGTTGTGGGGTATGCGGGAATAATTGTGGCGTAGCCAGTGCTTCGCGCCTCGGAAATTTGAGACAGAAGAAAAGGCAACCGATTTTTTGGCCGCCCTTTCCTAATGCAATTTTCTCGTCTCAATAAAATTTAAGAAAATAAAACTCTTAGTGTGCCCGGGTCGCGGGGGGAGCCGACCTTGCGGGAGCTGCCATCACGCCAGTCGAGCGCGCTGTGCCCGAATAATTTCCTCCCCAGCCCGGAGCTAGAGACGTCGTAGAAATCGGAGCGGAAGTCGAGACAGTGACGGGACGGGAGGTGCGATCCACGGTCTTCGCCAGGTGATTGAGGTGATTCACCGATCCACGTGGCACTCCGAAGCCGGCCGAATCGGGATTAATGATCAGCCGACGAGAGGTTTCGAGCGGCGGATTCGCGGCGAGACCACGACCCACCATTACGGTGCCGCGTCCGCCCACGGGCGGCGTCGGAAATTTTGTCTTGGGTGGGGCGCTGGCGACTTGCGGAAGTCCATAGAAAGAGTTCGCGCAAGCACCGGGCTCCCAGACCCAGCCAAGGCCGGGAATGAACACCCAGTTGCCGGAGTGGTATGGAGCCCATCCCCAGGGATAGCCGGAAACCCAGGCATAGCCGCCGCCGGGATAGAAAGCCCAGCCGCCATCCTGAAAGGGACTCCAGTTGGCGCCGATGAAATAGGGCTGCCAGACGTTGCCGTAGCCATTCACATTCATAAAGCTGCCGTAATAATTCAGGTCGCTGACGCCGTAGCCGTACGGGCTTAACGCGCTCGATGTGTTCGCTAAGGCGTAACGGTCGTGATAATCGGATTGCTGGCGATCCCAGTCATCGGACGGTTGGTCTTCATAATTCTTGGCGATGGTGAAAGTGTCTTTGGTAGACAAATCGTTGGGGGAGGAATCGTTTTTTGCGGCGTCGACGGTACCAGTGTTATTGGGCGCGGAATCGTTCTTCGCGAGGAGGATTTTGGCGCTGTGTTTCTCCACCACGTCGAACTGGCCGGAGGGTCCGTTGGCACTCACTTTGCCCTTAAAAACAGCTACCGATATGCGGTTCGCGCCTTCGAGCGCGGCGCGGAAATGTGCGGTCTGGGCAACACCGATCGATTCATCCGCCAACTTCAGTTCGAACTGGTCGCCCGTATTCTCGCGGGACTTGTCGCTGGCCTTCTTGGGATGCAGATTCGCATACAACATGCCCGAGACGAGTTGCACGGTGTCGAGTTTCTGTCCGTCGTCGCCGAGCGTGAGGCGCGCAAAATCGATCTCGCTGTTGGGCGCAAGGCGCAGCGCGCTGCCGTCTTCAAATTCGACCTCGGCGCGGCCATCCTTGCCCGTCTTCAGTTTCGTGCCTTCAATGACGGGAAGGTTGATGAATGCTTTATCGAAACCGTCGCCGGTAGCCCGATCAATCTGCACCGCGCCTTGGACTTCGCTCAGCCGGACAATCCGAGCTTTGGATTCGGCCGCAGCCGAGGCGGCTAAGAAAGTGGATACGAGGACGGCGCAGGCGGTTAGCATTTTTGCGAATTTGCAGGACGACATAAGCTCTCCGGTTGGGTTTCGAGCCCAGCCCCTGAAGGGGAGTTTCTGCGAATGGTCCTATGGTATCGCTAAAGTTATAGTCTGGCGCGAATCTTTTCGCTACGAACTGACTTGGCGCTGCATGTCTCTTTGATACAGACCCGAAGATTAATGGGCGCCGAACTGCTCCAGCAGGCGTTCGGCGCGGCTTCTTGTGACGTTGATTACCGTGGAATCGGCGATGATCTGGTCGAGGATCGAACGAACCGCCATGACTTCGATCAACTGATTGTCACGCGCCATTTGTTCCATGTGCTTGAGTTCTTCGTCGAGGGCCAGTTTCTGATAATGATGATCGTATTGCAGTCGGTGTCCGAATTCGAGCGTCGCGGAGAGGCCCTGGAAAAGGCTGGTAATCTCCTCTACAGCTGGGAGGGTGGAGTAATTGTACGTACATTCTCCGGTGCGTCGCGCGTCTTTGTAGGTCAGGGTTTTCTTTCCGGTAAAAGCCAGGCCTTTGTGATGAGAGTCCACGTCTTTGCGAAAGTATCCCGCTTTCGCTGCCAGCTCAAAGATCTTCTGCCGTGTTGCCGAGGTGAGAGGGAACTCCAAGGCGAAACTGTCGGTTTCGTCCGAGTCGGAGGAGATGCGTCCGGCCGACTCGTAGTGCGCTGAACCGTCGTAGGGAATACGGATGGAATAGTGTTCCGGCTGCGAGGTAGGGAAATCCAGGGTGAAAGCAACGACCGCCGGCGGATCGGCTTGCGAATACGCGCAGGGTAAGCAAACGACGAGCGAAAAAGTCAGCAGGCAAGCAATCACAAAAATGCGCGGCATGGGTCGCTGTAATGATTAGGGTATGCCACGCTCAGTGTCAAGGGGAGTAACGCTGCTAGTGGCCCAGCAAAATCATGAACCACCAAGCCCACGAAGTATCACCAAAGATTTTGGCTTGAAGATTTTCCTGTATGTACCGGGGACGGACGAATGCGTCCGTCCCGGCGCGGATCTCGCGAATCGATTACTTGCAGACGGCGGTAAAGCCCAGCTGATCCGTGGCGGTGATGTAAATCTGGCCAGAGATGACGCCGCTGTTGTTGATTCCTCCAGCCATGGTGTAGTTGCCGCCGGAATAGACGATGTTCTTGAAGACGCCGTTCTGGTAGAAAAAGCCAAAACTCTTGTCGGTCGAAAGATGGTTGCCCACGATCACGCCGGCATTGTTGATGCCGGAAAGAATCGTCCCATATTTCGCTTTCGGGTAATTGATGCTGGTGAACTTGCCGTTCTGCCAGAGGAATCCGTAATCGACCCAGCCGCTGGCATAGGCTCCGACGACTTGGCCGTTGTCGTTGATGGCCATCGCGTACGTGACTGCAGCACTGGGATAGGCAATGGTGGTGTATTTTCCAGTGCTCGACAGGGTGAAGCCTTTGATCACGGACGCACTCGCGCTGAAGCTGCCGGCCGCCGTTCCAGATTTATTCACATCGTAGAGCCATGTGTTGTTGGCTTTGGGGTAGTTAACCACGGTCAGCTCACCGCTTTGCAGAAGAAATCCGTGAATATAGCCGGGGTAGGCGGAGTCCTGATAGTAGCCGGAACTCGAGCCGCCGGCATTTTGCCCGTAGATCCACGTGTTAGCGGACTTCGGTGCCGCGTACTCGGTAAAAACTCCTGCCGAGGAACGGGTGAAGGCCACGTACTCTCCCGTCTTGTCGTCGAGCAGCTGTCCTACGACGGTGCCATCGTCGCTGATGCCCTGCACCTGGCTCAGGGTGTATCCCGACGGAGCGGTGAAGGTGTCGAAAGTACAAGCGGCGGTTTGGGCCGCGTAGGTAAGGCCGGATGACAACGTGAGCGCAACAACCAGGGCTGACAGGGATCGGGGAAGGTTCATGAAATCCTCATTGTGTTTTTCGGAGCCGCTCTCGTGCATGATGCAGGCGGCAGTTCTTGATTGCGTGTACAGGATAGCTTGAGAAAAGCCGGCAGTCAGCGTCCCGTGCCCAAACGAGTGTCGCAGGACGATTTCTATTTCAGGACTAAGGCGAGGGTAACTTGACTAGCGGGTTGCGCTTTGGCGCTCGCGGGTCGCGGCTGTATGGAGATGGCAGATGGCGATGGCGAGCGCGTCGGCGGCGTCGGCAGGCTCAGGAATCTGTTCGAGATTTAAGAGGCGCGTGACCATCTGCTGGACTTGATGTTTTTCGGCGCGGCCATATCCCACAACCGCCGACTTGATCGACAGGGGCGAGTATTCGGCGACTTCGAGTCCGGCGGAAGCGGCGGCCAGCATGGCAACGCCGCGAACCTGGCCGAGCTTGAGCGCGGACTTTACATTGGTGGCGTAGAAGACGTCTTCGATCGCAACCCGGTCGGGACGATGTTCAGCGATCAGTTCAGCGAGACCGATCGAGATGCGTGAGAGGCGCATCGGCATGGGATCGCGCGGCGAAACCTTGATGGCGCCGCAGATGATGCAGACTAAACGATCGTTGTTGCGGGCATTCTTATGGTCGTCGGAGATGAGGTCGACGATGCCGTATCCGGTGTATTCGGTACCGCAGTCGATGCCCAGCACGCGCATGGGGGAAGTGTAGCAGGCGCGGGGTTTCAGTCCTCAGTTTTCGGTTCTCGGTTCTCAGTTTCCCATTTTTTCCGCTCGCGGTTCATATCCGCTATTCGGATTGGAAACTGCTTTTAACAGCATCTTGGCCTTCTTGACTTAGCCTGGTCGTTTTCTCGCTGGAAGATTGCGAAGGCGCTCCGGGTGGATTGCAGATTACTTCGTTCCAGGAAACGCTGGTAGGCGGACTCGTCGAAGATTTCTCGGAGGGTGGCAGTTATTATTCTCGCAACTCGGGACAGCAGCGACACTATAGCGCCTCGCTTGGCTTGGCTGGACGAGAGAATGCGTCCGTCGCAACGTGAGTTATTTGTCATAGTTGCTCCTCGGCCGCCAGGCGGGTCATTACGAACGGGGCTTCTTTGGTCGCAGCGGACTGAGTTCCTGAAATGATTCTGGCACAAACAAGGGTGGACTCGATCAGGATGGTCGCGACCATCACGACCAGGACGGAAGTGATGGCAGCGTCCAGGCGATCGTTGAAGATGAGACGCGGATTCGCGCCGGCGGCGGCGAGTTGACGGGCGTGGGCAAGAAATCCTACACGCGGGTTTGAATCGAGGACCTTATGCCAGGATGCCGTGAACGTCACAGCCACCAGCCAGCACAGGGGAATGAGTGTGACAAAGACGTAGCGGACACGAGCGTTTTTGACGATGATCGTGGTCGCCACGCAGAGCGCGACGGTGGCCAGCAATTGATTGCAGATTCCGAAGAGCGGCCAGAGGGAGTTAATTCCTCCCAGCGGATCCTTGATTCCCTGCCACAAGAAATTCCCCCATGCAGCTACGATCAAGGCGCTGGTAAAGAGAATCGATGGATACCAACTGGTTCGGCCGAGGGGCTTCCAGATGTGGCCGAGCGCATCCTGCAGCATGAAGCGTCCGACGCGTGTGCCGGCATCGATGATGGTGAGAATGAAGAGCGCCTCGAACATGATGGCGAAGTGGTACCAGAGCGCCATGACGGCCTGCCCGCCGAGCGTGTTGGAAAAAATCTGGGCCATGCCGACGGCAAAGGCGGGCGCTCCGCCGGTACGATTGAAAAGAGTTTGCTCGCCGACGGCGTGCGCGAGCGTGGCCATCTGCGCGGCGGTGAGAGGAAATCCCCATGAACTGATGGTGGTAGCGGCCACTTCGGGGGCTTGGCCGACGATGCCGGCAGGACTATTGATCGCGAAATAAACGCCGGGCTGCAATACGGACGCCGCGATCATGGCCATGATCGCAACCATGGATTCGGCCATCATGCCGCCATAGCCGACGAAACGCGTCTCCGGTTCGTGGCGGATGAGTTTGGGCGTTGTGCCACTCGAGATCAGGGAGTGGAATCCGCTGATGGCGCCGCACGCGATGGTGATGAAGGCGAAGGGAAAAATGGTTCCGGCAAAGACGGGGCCCGAGCCGTCGGCAAAGCGCGTCAATGGCGGCATGTGCAAGGACGGACGAAGAACGACAATGCCAATCGCCAGTAGAGAAATCGTGCCCAGTTTCACGAACGTGCTCAGGTAGTCACGAGGGGCGAGCAAGAGCCACACGGGCAGAGAGGACGCGGCGAATCCGTAGACGATGATCAGGATGGCAAGCGTCGGAGCAGTGAGCGTGAAGATGGCCGCCCAGAAGGGTGTTTGCGAGACCCACTGTCCTCCAAAGATGGCCGCGAGTACGAGCACAAAGCCTAAGAGCGAGGTTTCGAGAACCTTCCCTGGGCGGATGCGACGCAAATAGAAGCCCATCAATACGGCGATGGGCATGGTCATGGCGATGGTGAAAGTTCCCCAGGGACTTGCTTTGAGGGCATTGACCACGATCAGCGCAGTTGCGCCGAGCAAAATGACAATGATGCTGAGAACTGCGACATAGGCGACGAATCCGCCGACGCGGCCGATTTCCGACTTCGCCATTTCGGTGAGCGACTTGCCATCACGGCGTACAGAAAACAGCAGGATGACGAAGTCTTGCACACAGCCGCCGAGCACGGCGCCGGCGATGATCCATAGCGTGCCGGGGAGATATCCGAATTGGGCGGCGAGGACGGGACCGACTAGCGGGCCGGGACCGGCGATGGCGGCGAAGTGGTGCCCGAAGACCACCCATTTGTTGGTGGGGATAAAGTCGCGGCCGTTTTCGAGACGCTCGGCTGGCGTCGCGCGAAGCGGGTCGAGGGCCAAGACCTTGGCGGAAATGAAGCTGCTGTAGAAGCGGTATCCGACGGCATAAGTGCAGACGGCGGCAACGACCAGCCAGAGAGCGTTGATCTGCTCTCCCCGGTGGAGGGCGACAGTGGCGAGCGCCAGTGCCCCCAGAAGGCTGACGGCAATCCATAAGAGAACGCGCAAAATTCTTGGCATGAAGGCCCGTGGTCGACTTGTAATCGGCGTGCAATCGACGAGTATCGGCGAGTATTGTGGCGAAAAGCGGCGCGCTTCGCAAGCTGAGAATTCCGGGGCTGAGGCCATAGTAGTGGCTGGGAAAGATCTTCGGAGGCGCCTCCGGGTGCTATGTGTTGCCGCGCTCGGGGCACACCGGGCGAAGCAGCGTGATAACCTTAATTTCCCGATCCGATGGAAATGTGCCGTGCGGCCGGGTCCCCTTCCGCTCGCTGAGCGGACTTATATCTGTAAGCAAAAAATCATACGCAAGGAGAACGGAATGAAGATTGGAATGCTCACTGGCGGGGGCGATTGCCCAGGACTGAATGCGGTCATCCGAGCAGTTGTGCGCAAGGGCACGTTTCACTACGAAGACGAGTTTCTTGGATTTGTGGAAGGCTGGCGCGGATTGATGGAAGACAAGACGATGGACCTCGGGCTCTCGTCGGTGGGCGGAATTCTGCCGCGTGGTGGCACCATTCTGCGGACTTCGCGCACCAATCCGGCGAAGAGTCCGGATGGCCTGAAGCGCTGCGCGGACAATCTCAAAAAACATGGATGTGACGCGCTCATCGCGATCGGAGGCGACGACACACTCTCGGTCGCGCAGAAACTTTTCGAGAAGGACGTCAAAGTGGTGGGGGTTCCAAAGACGATCGACAACGATTTGTCGGGGACGGACTTTACCTTCGGCTTCGATACGGCGGTGAATATCGCAACCGAGGCGATCGACCGTGTGCATACGACGGCTGAAGCGCACAATCGCGTGATCGTGGTCGAGGTAATGGGGCGGGATTCCGGTTGGATTGCGACCTACAGCGGCATTGCGGGCGGCGCCGACGTAATTCTGATTCCGGAAGTTCCCTTTGATCTGGAACAGGTCGCGGAGTTGATCCGCCAGCGCCATTCTCGCGGAAGATATTTCAGCATCGTGGTGGCAGCTGAAGGCGCGAAGTTTGCCGACGGCCTCGAGAAACACGGCGGCGCGTCGGTCGTGGGATCGGGTAAAGACGACTTCGGCCATGTGCGCTTGGGCGGAATTGGCGCCACCCTCGCGGCCGAGATTGAAAGGCTCACCGGCTTCGAGTCGCGCTCAGTTGTGCTCGGACATATTCAACGTGGGGGTTCCCCGAGTGCCTACGATCGAGTACTAGCCACGCGCTACGGGCTGGGCGCAATCGATATGGTGCATCGCGGCGATTTCGGGCAGATGGCGGCGCTGCGGGGGAATAAGATCATTTCCATCCCGCTGCTCGAGGCCATTTCGACCAACCGCAAGGTCGACAAGGAGATTCTTGACGCGGCAACGGGGATTCTCGACAAGCTCGATTTTAAGGTCGCGAAAACTTCCTGAACTGCGTCCGTGGTCAGCCGCTTGATTTGCGGTAGAGACCGGGTACGTTGCGTCTCTACCGCGATGGTGGCAAATCGTCCGTTGGGATAGGGATTTGCTTGGCAGAGCGCAGGTTTAGGGGCATACTTTACGCGGTAACTACTCCTCCACAAAAAAGAACGTAAATTAGCAAATTTTGGACCGTTTACGGTCTGAGTGGATCGGGTGCCCATGTTTCGAGATGAAAGTCAGTCCGAGAACCATCTGGAGCGATCGAATTCCCTTCCGGTTCATTCCGACTCGCAGTCCCCGGAAGTCCAACGCAAACGAATGCTCATTGCGCTGGGGATCCTGCTGGCGGCACTGGCAGCGGTTCTTCTGAAAGATTGGGACTTCTGGTTTCCGCCCAAGCCTGAAATTCAAGAAGCCGCAGTAAGAAATAAAAATCGAACGCTGGCTACAGTGCCAGAAAGCGTTCCGGCCGCTCCTGCGCACGAACGCAAGGCACAGAAAACCATTCCTCCGGCGACAAACCCTGCTCTACCGTTCTCGGCAACGGCAGAGCGGGCGGCGCTCCCTGCCTTGCAGGTGGAAGTGGTCGCGGGCAACCGGCACATTGCGGTTCCGGCGAAGAGCAATGCGATCCATCTGGACGTTGGGTCGGGTGCAACCTCGACGACAGCGACTTCCGGTTCCGGCTCGGAGACAACTACCAGAGCTGGCGAACAGGTACAAATGTCGCCACAGACGGCGCAGAGTGTGACTGTGTCCGTTCCTCCGGACTACCCCCTGTTGGCGCGGCAGATGAAGGTGCAGGGCGCAGTCAGTTTGCAAGCGCTGATTTCGCGGGACGGGTCGATTCAGGAGTTACAAATTTTGAGCGGTCCCGGAATCCTGGCGGCTGCGGCTCGCGAGGCAGTGAAGCAGTGGCACTTCAAACCGTTCCTGCAGAATGGACAGCCCGTGGAAACACAGGCGCGCATCACGGTAAACTTCACCATTTCTACGAATTGATTCTTTCGCGTCTCGGCAGTGAGAGTGGCGACACCACGAGAACCACTGACCGGGCAACCCGCGCGCGCGACCAAAAAATTAAACGGGCGTCCGGACTCTTTCGAATCCAGGACGCCCGGGCAGCCCTCCCCCAGAACTGCTCAATTCGGAATGTAAGGCTAAGTGAAAAATCTGAAAATGGCACACGGGTGCCAACCGGTGTCACGAAAGTGCCAGCCCGTAAACCAATGATTACAAAGGTGAAACGATAACTTTCCTAACTGAGAATCTTGCTCAATTTTACTCCGAAAGCACCATGGCACCGGGTGGCGTCCCGGTGACAAACGGAGAGCCTGCGATCACGGCTGGAACTCCCGTGGACGGATTATAGGTGTAGCCTTCAATCCCGTTTCCAGTCTGGCTCCCAATATAGAGGTAGCCTCCAACGGGATCAAAGAGGGCGAACAATCCGCCGGCAGCGAGGCTAAACGGAGAGCCTGTGGCAGCTACGAGTTGGCCATTTTCTGGAGTGATCGTGAAACACCAGATCGAGTAACTGGATCCAGGAGCGATGGCATAAATGAAACGGCCGCTGGGATCGGCAAGAATCGTGGTGGGTCCGACCGTGCCGTTCAGAGAAGTAAAGGGCGAACCGAGAATCGGAGTAAGCGCACCCGTCGTCTGGTCGATGTTAAAGCCGGAAATATTCCCAATCGTAGCCTGGTATGGCGGAAGGTTGTTGGCCGAGGGATTAGTGACGTAGAGAAATCGGCCGCTAGTATCGACGGTGGCCGAGATGGCGCCTGCCCCGGAAAAAACTGGAGAGCCTGGCACCTGCGTGAGGACGCCGCCAACGAAAGAAAAACCGGTGACCATCCCGATATTCGGATTGGTCACATAAACAAACTGACCATTCTGCGTGATAACAATCTGAGACGGGTTGTTATTAGCGGGGAATGGCGAACCCGCGACTTCCGCTAAAGCGCCACTGCTGGCGTCGATGGAATACACAGAAACATCGTTCGAAGTGTTGTTGGTCACCAGCAGATACTGGCCTGAGGGATCGATAATCGTCTGGTTCGCTCCGGGGTGAGCCGGGGTGGGGGTAGCGGTGAGGTTCAACGATCCGTCGCTGGCAACGCTGAAGGTCGAAATGGTATCGGCAAAAGAATTGATGGCGTAGAGAAATTTCTTGGAGGGGAGCAGTGCCAATCCGGTCGGGGTGGTGTCGCCCGTTGAAGGCGTTACCGACCCCACGGTCATCGTTCCCGTGGCGCCGTCGATGTGCAGTTGGAGCACCGATCCATGGGCCGGAAGCGTGACATACGCGTCATGGTTGGGAAGGGCGGGCGGCTTGCTGTTGGTTCCGCAAGAGAGGCAGAGGCCAGCCAGAAAAACAATGACGAAAAGCGCTACGCGAATGCGTAGAAAAGAATTTGGAACTGCCAGTGCGGCACGCGCCGCCCCAAAAAAGCTCATGTGCAAACCTGCTCCTAGGTAGCCAAGGTTGAAGCTAATAAAGTCGTGTTCCCTATCGTGCATTAGAAAGCGGGAATTGCGCAACTCCAGGCAGAGGAATCGGCCAAAGGTTTGGATGCGTCGACCGCGTGGTGATGCTGTACATAGTTGGCGAGATCTTGACGGCGGGGTACGAGACTTCCCGATCTGCATCTTCGCTCTAAGGTAGGGATGCCTCGTTGCGCTCGGGATGACAACTCACGAATGTGGCGTCTACTCGCAGCGCTCCGACTCTCACCGCGGGCTGCTTAGGGAGATGTGTTCTAATTGGGTGTACTTTTGCGATAGCGAAGTTGTGTTCCGCTCCACAACCATCTTGTGATCGACATACACTGCCACCTTTTGCCCGAGGTTGACGACGGTCCTAAGTCCTGGGAAACGGCTGTCGAGATGTGCCGCATGGCGGCGGCGGATGGCATTACACATTCCGTGGCGACGCCCCACGCGAACGATCGTTACAGCTATGATCGCGCGTATTTATCGGGGCTACTCGATCAGTTGCGCGAGAAATTGCGCGATCCGGGTGCTCCCGTGCCCTTGCAATTGACCCTGGGTTGCGACTTTCATCTGTCGTTCGAAAATCTGGAGCGCGTCCAGCAGCAACCACAT
>Ga0302274_10000819_pt1 | contig 31019 bp, 23 predicted proteins | sample III_Bog_N2_1_FD_198755 | JGI IMG/M metagenome (GOLD analysis project Ga0302274, IMG submission 198755) | Peat permafrost microbial communities from Stordalen Mire near Abisko, Sweden - III_Bog_N2_1 | ecosystem: Environmental > Terrestrial > Soil > Wetlands > Peat | place: Sweden: Abisko...
AGCATCGACCCGAAGGAAACTATCGCGGTCTTTCACACTTCGGGAACAAGCGGCTTTCCGAAAGGCGCGGCTCTCTCAAGCAACGCGCTGCTCGGGGGCCGGTCGTCAACGGTTCTGGCAAGCTTCTTCATCGGATCGAAGGATCTTGCGCTCATCGCGCTTCCATGGTCACACATCATGGCCATCAGCATCGCGCTCAACGGCCTGGTGGCCGGGATCCGGGGCTGCCTGCTTGATCGTTTCGATGTCGACCGTGCGCTCAATGCCATCGAGCGGTTTGGAATTACCGCGGTGGTTGGAGTGCCGGAGATGTTTGCCCGGATCGTCAACAGCAGCCCTGACCCAGCCAGACTGAAGACTGTTCGGGTATGGCTTTCGGCGAGCGATCATCTTCCTGCGGATATACGAGAGCGGCTCCGTCAGTTTGGCGGTCTGGTTCGGTTGCCTTTCGGACGCCGCATTCCGCCCGTGCTCTTGAATGGCTATGGGATGGTGGAGCTTGGCGGGCTGGCCATGATGGGGGTCGATGTCTCATTCATGCCGGGCAGCGGCGACTTCTGTTTTCCAGTTCCCCCTTTCCAAGTTCGCATCGTCGATGACAACGGGAAAGAAGTGAAAAGCGGCCGGGTGGGTGAGCTGCAGATTCGCCGTGGCGGCATGCGGCCGCACTATTGGAAGGACAAGGGAGACAGTGGAGGCCTGCTGACTGCCGATGGTTTTATTCGAACCGGCGACTTGGCTACGCGGAACGGGTTGGGCCTGATCCGGCTGGTGGGCCGCAGCAAGGATGTAATCAAATCGGGCGGTTATTCAATCTATGTTCGCGAGCTGGAAGAGGCGGTTCTGGCGCATCCACAGGTAGCGCGTGCCGCGGCCTTTGGCCTGCCGCACAAAGAGAAAGGCGAGATTGCGGTGGCAGCAGTTGAACTGCTCGACGGAGCAAGTGTGAGCGAAACCGAGCTGGTGGACTGGTGCCGACAGAGTCTCGCGGCCTACAAGGCGCCGCGGCGCATCTGGATTCTGGATGCGGGCTCAATGCCAAAGAATCATAATGGCAAAACGCTCCGGCGGGAGTTGCGCGAGCGGTTCGCAGAGGAAATCAACCGGGGGTAGATCCCCTTTGCGCACGCCCGGGTGGTTTGAGCCGGCATATAGAGGCCCCTCCTGATTGAGTGCGGCTTCCGGTACATTGGAAGGACAGTGATTATTAACCTGGCCAGACGCGCGCACGACCATAACTGGGAGCTAGATCCCATTACCCGGTCGCTGCTCGACATCGATTTCTACAAGCTGCTGATGCTTCAGTTCATCTGGAAGCATTTCCCCACGACGCAGACCTCGTTCACGTTAATGAATCGCTCTACACAGATACGGCTGGGCGATGTGGTGTCTGTGGACGAGCTGCGCGAGCAACTGGAAGCGACGCGCCAGCTTCGCTTTCACAAGTCGGAGCTGATCTGGCTCGCCGGCAACACTTTTTACGGCAAGCGCGGAATCTTCGAACCGGCATTCCTTGACTGGCTGGAAAATGACTTCCGCTTGTCGGATTTTGAAGTGTCGACCGAAGATGGCCAACTGGTGCTGAACTTTCATGGATCATGGACTGAGACCACGCTCTGGGAGATTTACGCGCTTTCGGTGATCGACGAACTGAAGACGCGCGCCAGCCTGAAGAAGCTGAGCGAGTTTGAGCTGGACGTTCTTTACGCGAGGGCCAAGACACGGCTGTGGGAGAAGATGGAGCGGCTGCGGGGAGTTCCTGGGCTCAACATAAGCGACTTCGGTACGCGCCGCAGGCACAGCTTTCTGTGGCATGAATACGTCGTGATCGCCCTGACTGACGTGCTGGGCGCCAGTTTTGCAGGCAGCTCAAATACCTATCTTGCGTACAAGCACGATCTTGAAGCGATAGGCACCAACGCTCACGAACTACCGATGTCACTGGCCGCAATGGCCAACAACGACGATGAGCTGCGCCAGGCGCAGTATCGAATCCTTGAGCTCTGGCAGCAAAGCTACCAGGGCGAGTTGCTCATCCTGCTTCCCGATACGTTTGGCACAACGCAGTTTCTTGAGGGCGCGCCAAACTGGGTGGCTGACTGGACCGGGCAGCGCGTCGATTCAAAAGATCCTTACGTGGCCGGCGACGAGTATATAGGCTGGCTTGAGAAGCGGGGACAAGACCCGAGGAAGAAGAGGCTGATTGCGAGCGACGGCCTGGATGTCGATCAGATTCTGGGCCTCCACGCCTACTTCGGGGGCAAAATCCTGAACGGAGCAGGTCCGGGAGACTTCCAACGAGCGAGCGACTTTGATGACCACAAGAAGTGGGAGCGTGGCAGACGCATCCGATTCAGTGCCGGATGGGGAACCTTCCTTACAAACGATTTTCGGAACTGCAATCCGCAGGATGGGGAAGACTTTAACCCGATCAGCCTGGTGTGCAAGCTGACGGATGTAAACGGACGTCCGGCGATCAAGCTTTCAGATAACTATTTGAAAGCAATGGGCCCAGCGGCCGAAATAGAGCGGTATAGGCGGGTTTTTGGGACGGCAGGCGTGGCCGACGAGCCGATTCTGGTCTGAATGCAGGACACTGGGAAGAAGCTGGCGAGCTTTGGGTCTCAGCGAGAGTGTTCATTGTTTAAACAAAACTTGCCTTGAAGCGATAAATCGATTAATCTTTAAATGACTGAGTAAGCGCTCAATTAAACGCATTGTCCTGAGGTACCAAGTGTCCCGGCCGAAAAGTGATGACAAAAGGATCGCGATCCTGGAGGCTGCTCTGCGTGTATTCGCGGAGCGTGGAAACCTGAGTGCTCCAACTTCGGCGATCTCAAAAGCCGCAGGAGTGGCTGAAGGAACGCTGTTCACGTATTTCAAGAGCAAGGACGATCTGATCAACGAGCTCTATCGGCATTTGCGAGCGAGGTTTGACCGCGCCTTGGCCGAGTACCCCATCAAGGCGGATGCACCAACCCGGCTCCGATATGTATGGGACCGGTTTATCGACAGGCTCCTGGCTCAGCCTGAGATGCTCACGCTTCTGGTTCAGCTGCGCAGCTCAGGCAGACTGGTCAAGGAGAACGAGGTGCCGACGGTAGGCATCATGGAAATGCTGAGCACGACCCGTGAACTGGTGAAGGGCGGCAAGTTTGAGAATGCGCCAGTGGAGTTGATGGTGCTGATGGTTCGAGGGCAGTGCGAGGCAACTGCGGGATACATTCATGCGCACCCCGAGGAAGAAGCTCTCAGCCGGGAGTTGGGCTTTCAAGTGATCTTGAACGGGCTGCAAGGCCGTTAAAAAAATACTCTGCTGTGAATGATTGAGTTTTCAAGCATGACATAGTCAGAAGCTGTAAAGAGGTAACCAAAATAGAACGCAAAGTAGATTCTTCCCCTGAGACCTGGACAACAGCAGAGATTCCCCCTCAATGGGGCAGGTTGGCAATCGTAACCGGTGGGGCAAGCGGAGTAGGCTACGAAACGGCACTCGCGCTGGCAGTCGCCGGAGCAGACGTAATCATCGCAGACCGGAATGAAGCACAGGCTCACTGGGCCGTGGGCAGAATTCGTTCAGTCGCTCCAGCGGCGCTGGTGAGATTTGAGAAGGTCGACTTGTCGGAATTCGAGTCGATCGCAGATTTTGTCGAGCGCCTAAAGAAGGCCCAGGCACCGGTTGATTTGTTGATTAATAACGCGGGCATCTTCGCCGTGCCTCGCCGTGAGGTGAACTCCGCGGGCATTGAAATGCAGTTCGCGGTGAACTACCTGGGGCCGTTTGCCCTGACGGGCATGCTTTGGCCTATCCTGGCAACAAGCGCTCAACCGCGCGTGGTGCAGGTGAGCAGCCTTTTCCACAAGATGGGCACCATCCAACTCGAAAACCTGCAGATGGAACGTGGGTACTCCGGTTGGAAGGCTTATTTTCAGTCCAAGCTTGCTCTGATGCTTTTTACCCGGGAGTTGGCGCGCCGCAGCAGGGAAGCGGGCTGGCCCATTGTGGCGGCAGCAGCTCACCCTGGCTATGCAAGAACTGGACTTTTCTCCAATAGCCGGGGAGCCGGGAGCCTGCTTAACGTACTGCATCGGACGATGGGAGTGCATTTAAGCCACGCTGCGGAGCTTGGAGCCTTGCCGACGCTCTACGCCGCGACTGCACCCGGGGTTCAGCCGGGAGCGTTGTATGGGCCGACAGGCCGGTTTGGGTTGACTGGGGCCCCAGGCGAAGTCACAATCGATCCGAAAGGTCTGGACGTCAAGATGGCGCAGATGCTGTGGGAGCGATCAGAAGAGTTGACTGGCGTTGCATGGCCGAAGGCGTAGGGGTCGCCGGCCTGGCTATTTGTGGGGCGGATTCAATCGCTAATTCGTTGACGGTGTTTGAGCGGGCTCACTCTGAACTGGGGGAGCCGGCTTGTGCTTCGCCCCTAGGTAGGCCACCAACTGGGCAATCTGGGCGTCGGTAAGGGAGTCGCCAAAGGGCGGCATCTTCTGGCCCCCGTTGAGAATCTGGTGCGTTATCTTCTCCGGGGGCCAATCCTTGTTTTTGCGGATGTTGGTGAGAGGTGGTCCCTTCTTTCCGCCAATCCCCTCGGGGCCGTGGCAATGGGCGCAATCCTGCTGGCGGAAAATGAGCGCACCGGCTTGCTCGTCGGCCTTTGCTGAATGCGAAGTGGCGGCCAAGGCGGTTTGGGACATCGTAAGGGCGAAGAGAAACGTGAATGCTGCGGATGCAGATTTGCGGCGGTCGATCACGTATTCAATTTTCGCATCCGGGCATGTCATGTCGCCTCCACCCTTTTGCCTAGGGCCCGCGCAGACCGCCCCAAGGACGCGCCCCTGGATTTCTCCTGAAAGCAACCGGCCGCATCGGGGATGAACCCGGATGCGGCGGCGAGTCTTGCGGTTTGTGACTGAAGCTAACTTGCGTTCATTGGGTTTGAAGCCAAAGGTGATTGGGAGCGAGAAGCTGCGGCCTGCGATGCGCCTGGGGATATCGGCGCCGGCGGGATTGTTGTCATTTGCGCAACTATGTGTGCCCCGGAGGCGCGCCTCTCGGCCTTTTGTTTGGCGGGGAAAGCCTGGCCGCGAAGCAGGACCGGAGGCGGAAAGGGAGATGAAAATCTGATGAACTTCGCGAATGTTGCACTGGTTTAACAATTACCGAGCGGAGGCCGAAGTACGATAGCCCCAATGAAATCGCCCATTGGGGAGTCCGCCAGCCCCATTCTAATTCCCACTCTTTCCCTTTAAGGAGACCACATTGATGTACAAGACTTTCGAAGGATGGCTTCGCGCCGTCCCTGTGTTTGTGTGCCTGCTCGCTGTTTCGGCAATGCCATCCGTTTTAAAGGCTCAGCAATCGAGCGGATCGATCCACGGCACAGTCACTGACCCGGCCGGGCGCGCGATTGCGAGCGCTTCGGTGACCCTGGAAGATGCGGACGGCACCCCGTTGCAGCGCGCCTTGAGCAACAGCCAGGGAGCCTACTCGATCGGAAATGTCTCGTCCGGCCGTTACACCCTGGCAGTGAGCGCCACGGGTTTTGCAACCCAGGAGCAACCGATCACGGTCTCCGGGAGCGAACAGACGATCGCGTTCAAGCTTCCACTGGCCTCGGTGGCTGAGGAAGTGGTGGTGGAATCGGAGGACAACACCTCGCTTGCGGTTCAGTCGGCGCCGGTGAAGGCACTGCTGGATGCCGCTTCGGCCCGCAGCGAAATCAGCAGCAACTACATCGCCGAATACACCAGTCCGGTGACCGACTTTGCCGACATCATCCAGGCAGCTCCCGGGACCGTCAGCTACACCACCAACGGGATCGGTAACGGCCAAGCCAAGATATTCTTCCGGGGTTTTGTGGACGACGACTATACGATGACCTGGGATGGCGTGCCGTTTAACGACTCGAACGACCCGAGCCACCACTCATGGGCTTATATCCCTGCGGCGGCAGTGGGCTATGTTGACTTCGATCGGAGCCCCGGCACCGCCTCGGACATTGGTCCTTCCAACTTCGGCGGCTCCATTCACTTCTTCTCACCGAGGCTGAGCGATGAACCCCGGGTGAAGGGGGAAGTGACCTATGGATCATGGAACACACTGCAATACCTTGGTGACATCAACTCCGGCGCCTTTTTGAACGGGAAGGCACACTTCTGGCTCGATGGCGATTACCAGACCTCGGACGGATACCAGACATTCTCGCCCAAGCAGGATGTCGCAGTGACCGCGAAATTCGACTACAAGTTCAGCGATCGTACGAACCTGAGTGTAATCGGCACGGACATCATCGTTGACGCCTTCACCAACAACGATCCAACCCGGCGCCAGCTCTTCCATCACGGCGACAACTACCTGTACGACGCAACCGAGACCAACTCTGCCTATCCTTCGACGTCCAAGTACTACTACGATCCCCAGTACTACAAGTTTTCGGTTTACCACGTGCCGAGCTTCTTCGACGTCATCACCTTCAATCACGACTTTGGAAAGGGCTGGAAGCTCGATACCAAGTCCTACACCTACGGCTATTCAAACCACCAGCATTACCAGAACAACACGGACCAGGATCTTATGACCGACGCGGTGTTGACCAAGGTGGTCAATGAGGTTGTCGGTGGCGATGATCAGCTCGCCAGTTCTCCCTACTATTCGAAGAAGCCGACCGGCGTTGACAAGCTGAACCAGTACGCCCGTGGCGGCGAGATCGCGACCCTCAGCTATGCCACGAAGTGGGGCGTCTTCCGCACCGGTTCCTGGTACGAATACACCAACACGCTGCGTTATCAGATCTACACAGACCCGGTCACCTGGGTTGATTCACCTTTCATTTCTAACATCAAGTTCCACGAGCACTTTTATACCTATGCTGTGCAGCCCTTTGCGGAGTTTCAGCTGATCTCGATTCCCCGCTGGACAATCACGGCGGGCGTCAAGGATGCCTTTTATCGGATGTCCCTCACGCAGTATGCGGACGGCAAGACGGTCGGCGCGCTTGGTTGCCCCTCGGGTTCTACACCGGCATCCTGCACGAACACCGTGCAGCATGCGCATAACTACAACTCTGTGCTGCCATCGTTCGAAGCCAACTACCGGATCAACGACCACTGGTCGGCCTATGGCCAATATGGCCGCGGCAGCATCGCGCCCTTCAGCAGCGTCTTCGATGCGGCTGGCGCACAGGTTGCCGTCGCTCCGCCGCCCACGATCGCCGACACCTATCAGGGCGGCACGGTCGTCAAGCTGAACCGGTTCGCCTTCGATGCGGATGCATACCATATTCACTTCACCAATACCTACTCGACCTATACCCCCTCGAGCGGTCCGGATAATGGCTTCACCTACTATTACGCTAACCCCAACTCGAACACCGACGGATTCGAGGCCGAGGGCAACGTGGCTGTCACCCAGGGCCTAAGCTTCAACGCGAACGGCACCTTCGGAACTGCCAAGTACGAAGCGGCCGCCGCGAAGGCTGCTGTAACCGACCCGAGCGGCAATGTCATTAGCCCCGCCACTCCGGCCACACCTGTGGCGTGGGTTGCCAGCGCACCGCACGATACCGAATCGGTCGGCATGACGTATCGTGAAAAGGGTTTTGACTTCGGCATCTTCGGCAAGCGAATCGGCAGCCGCTGGGCTGACATTGGCAACGATCACCAGACGGTTCCCGAGGATCCCTTCTGGATAAACAACCTCTTCTTGAACTACAACATCCACGGCCACTCGATCTTTGACGGCTCCAAGATCAAGTTCAGCATCAACAACGCCTTCGACAGCCACCCGATCGTTGCAATCAGCGCGGCGAACGATGGCACCACGCTGGCTACGCCTTACACCTCCAGTTCTTCGAACACCGTGAGCAAGAGCCTGCAACTCTACACTCCAAGCTGGGCTGACACTCTGGAAAAGGAGGCGGGGCGATCGTTGATGATCACCTTCCAACTCGGCCTGACCAAGCACGAAAAGTAGAACCAGGCCACGGCGGCTGAGGAAACCGCTCGAGCCCATGAGACCTCCCGGGGAGACGCCAGACGGATGCGGCGAACTCTCCGGGAGGTTTTTTTGTCGCAGGTGAAGGCTGGTCCGCGGTGCGGGAGTAGCCTGTTGGAGATGACGGAGCGGGCAGGAATCTATTCAAGCGCGCTTCGGCGCGAGCTTGGCGAGCGCAGCCGCAATTGGGCGCAGAGACGGGCGCATGTGGAGAGTTACGGAGATCCGCCTGTGATTGTCTTTGCTCCGGAGAACGGAAGGCACGGAAACTTCTTCGATCCTTCTTACGCGGCGATCTGTGCGCGCCCCGACTGGTTGCGGCGATTCGACAAGATTCATGCACAGGGGCGGTCGCTGCCGAGGCCGGAACATGGTCCGAATGGAGAGACGCCACGGCGCTGGCGCGAGCTTGATTCCTCAATGAGTTCGGATGCGCTGCTGATGAATGTCTTCTGCGCGCCGGGAGTTGCGGAAGATACAGGGGTTCGGGCGGGGCTAGGGATTACAGGAGATGCTACGCCGGAATTTGGGTGGAAGGCGCGGGTCCCGTTAAAGAACGGGCGCTTTGATCGCACGGAGGTCGATCTGCGCTGGGGCGGCTTGCTGATTGAGGCCAAACTGACCGAAGCGGATTTTCAATCCAGGGAAGCGTTCATCGTGGAGGGGTATCGGGACTTTGAAGACGTGTTTGACAAAGAATCATTGCCAAGAGTGGATATCCGCACCACGCGAAGGAAGCGCGCCGTCGAGTTTGCCGAGGAGTTTACGCAGGAGTGGGAGGATGTAGGGCGCGAAGAGGCGGATCTGATGGAGGCAGCGGCTGTGGCGCGTGAGTACCAGACGGCTATTGTTGAGCGCGCAAGAGCGGCCGAGCCGTTTGCGTCGGGGTATCGCGGCTATCAGCTGATCCGCAACGTACTGGCCGCATACGCACAGGGCTCGAGCTTCTGCGTGATCCACGATGAGCGCCGGCCCGACCTGCGCGAGATGTGGTTCGAGGTGATGGCCGCGGTGAAGATCGCGGAGATGCGCGTGCGGTGCAAAGTGCTTACGTGGCAGGAGCTGGCCGCGCTTGTGCCTGCGGAGTTGGCTGAGTTTCTTGAGGTGAAGTACGGCATTATTGCGGGCAGGATGCGCGGCGGATGAAGATTACATTCCAGCGCCGGGGATGTACTTGTATTCGATCTTCCGCGGCTCTTTGGGCCTGTCGCCGGTCAGGTCGTGGGTGTGCCAGGCGACCGACTCGCTGGCGACTTCAGGATGCTTGCGCAGGAAGATGAGCGCATATTCGCTGGCCGTTGGATCGTCTTTCTGATCGGCAAATTTAGCCAATTCGATCGCGGACTTTGCCTTTTCACCGAGACGGCGGTAGAGAATCGCAAGCTGATAATGCGCAGCGAGGTCGTCCGGATCGACTGTTTGCAACTGCTCGTAGGCATCGCGCGCCCTGGCATAGTCGTGCTGCTGGTAGTAGCTGAAGCCCAGCTCGCGCAATCCGTCTTTGAAGCGCGGGTACCTGGCAACGCAGGCCTGCAGGTCGGCGATGGCCTGCGAGATTTGCCCAGCCTGGCGTTCGACGACCGCGCGGTAGTAGAGAGCGCGTGGATCGCCGGGCAAAAGCGTGAGAGCTTTTTCCAGGTTGGGCTTGGCGTCGTCGTAGCGTTCCCACGCTGTTTCGACGATCGCCATATTGGTGTAAGCATCGGCATAATCGGGACGAAGTGCAGCCACGCGCTCGAATGCATGAACGGCAGCCGGGTACTGCTGGCCATCCAGAAGCGTGATGCCATAGTTGTTCCAGCGCATCCACTCTTTGTTCTCCGACGGGTCGGGAGGAACGGGCGCGTTGTAGCCGATGTTTAGCGTCTTTGTTTCTGAAGCCATATCGATCACCGGCATAGGATAGTGCTGGCCGGCCTTCTGATCCATCGCATAGTCGATAAAGTGCTGGTTGAATCGGCGGTACTTCACTGTGGCTGTCAGGCTTACCTTGCCGGTGATGTCCTTTGGCAGGCGGAAGCGGTAGCGGACGAGTTGCGAACGGCCTGATTGCAGCGAGTTGTTGTAGGCGAGAACGCGATTGTGCCAGATCTGATGCAGGTCGTTGAGCTCGCCCTTTACGTTGATCAGGCGGTTGGTGAAGGAATGAGCCGAGGGATCGAGCGAGCCATCGGGCTTGAGGAATCCGCTTTCAGCGATCGATTTGCCTGCACCGTCTTTCACGACGAAGTTGACCCACGACTCGTAGAAGTCGCGCTGCTCAGGGACATGCGAGTGTCCGATGCCCTTGTTCTGGATGACCACATCGGCGATCAAGGTCTCACCGGCGGCGAGGGAGAAGCTGGTGAGGCCCAGCGGCGCGACCAGCACCTGATCCTTGGGCGTGGCGGCGGCGCCTTCTTTTTCGAGCGCGAATATATCTACGTTGAAGACGCCAGTGCCCTGAGCTCCATTCTTGAGGAAGGCGGCCAGCTTTTCAGCTTGCTCGGGATAGTTGTAGTAGACCGGCATGAGCGTGTTGCCGCCCAGCCAGCGATGCGAGACGAACTTGCCGTCTTTGGCGCCTGGCTCAAGGGACCCTGTGGGTACCGGCTCGCGGAACATGTGGCAGGTCTGGCAGGTGGAGACTGTGTCTTTGCGGTAGAAGGGGAGGGGAGACTGCCTGGTGAAGCTGGCGCCCTGCCACTCGTCGTAGAGCGAGATGGCGCGGAGCCACTTGTAATCGTCGAGGGACTTTGGAATGGCCGCCTTGTGGCATGCGGCGCAGAACTCGGCGGTCTGGTAGAGCGGGCGCATGACAGCCTTGGAGTGGCGATCGAGATGGGCAAGAATCTCCGCGTCTGAGACCGGTCCGGTGATGGGCTCGCCCTTTTCATCCACCAGGACGGCCGGGATTCCCATGACGTAGCTCCCAATTCCCACGGTGTTTGTGGACTGGATGGAGTGGCAGGCAGAGCAGGTGACTCCCTCGTCTTCAAAGGGGCGCTTTTTCGGCATGCCCTGGGAGAGATCGCCGCTGAGCAGGGCAACAGGATTGTGGCAGCCTTCGCAGTGCCGCGAGAACTGCACGCCCTTCTCGTCGATGAGCAGGTTCACGTTCTTCAGGTACCATGGCGCGCGGAAGCTGTTGGAGTGAACCGACTGACGCCACTGGTGGTAGGCCTCCTGGTGGCAGTGGCCGCAATACTGAGCGGTTGGGAAGGCCTTGGGGCTGAAGAACTGTCCGTTCACCGTGGTTGCATTCGAGGGCAGAAACGGTGTCTGCTTACCAAAGGCAAAGTTGTAGCGTGAGGTCACGGAATCGTGGAATGCCGTGGTTGGGCCGGAGATGGTATTCGTCGGGGCGTAGGGATCGGTGGGGGCCGGAGTCGGGGGAACGGGCTCAGACTTGGTGGTTTCCGCCGCCGGCTTTGCCGCGTCTGAGGTGGCCGGGGTGGGAGATGCGGAGTCAGACTTCGAATCGCTCGAGGCGCGCACCGCCGATGTGATGGAAAGCGCAAGTAGCGCCAGTGTGACGGCAGTCAGCGAGGGGCACAGCAATCTTTTCAGCCCTATCGGTGTCGACATGGTCCGATGATCTCCCAGAGAAGCTTCTCCGCGCCCGAAGACCGATGCCAGGGAAGGCCTGCGGGAACAATAGAACGGTAGCAGGCGGCGGCATGTGACTGTCTTCCATCAAAAGGTTGAGGTTGGAAACGGTGGGGCTATCACGCTCATGGTCATGTGGAAATCGACACGATCAAGTTGGGGTCTTTCTCATGGGGGCGGGCCGTGGTTTCTGATGGGGCCGCCGGCCGCTGCAAGGCATTGGAGCGGGACTCTTTTGCTCAACCTGGAAGGCAACTTTTGCGGGACGAAACCCTGTATTGGCAGCGAATGGTTCACAGAGTGGTATGAGTGGCGAGAAATGAGGTTGAGTGGTGTGAGTTAGAGCACATCTGCTTAGCCAAAGCGGGGCACAAACTGGTACGGTTGTTCTGAAGGATCGATCTCCGCAGATGGTTTCAAGTCCTTATTTTTCTCTGGGTGTTTTGTTCCTCGTGGCTCTGTGCTTTGGACTCACGCCTCTGGCGCTGGCCTGGCTCTGGGCGAAGGCATTTTCGCCTGCCAAGCCGAACGCCATCAAAAACGCCATCTACGAGTGCGGCCTGGTCTCCAAGGGCGATGCCTGGGTGCAGTTCCACTCGGCATATTACCTGTACGCGATCATTTTCATGATCTTTGACGTGGAAGCTGTCTTCCTGCTTCCGTTCGCCGTTGCATTCACTGGACTTGGCGCGTCGGCCTGCCTGGCGATGCTGGTTTTTGTGTTGTTGCTGATTGAAGGGCTTGCCTGGGCATGGGCCAAGGGTATTCTCACATGGGCTTAGGAGCATAGGGACGATGGCTGTGGATGAAGGACTGAAGATCGAACTGGGCAAACAGGGCATCTTCGTTACGACCATCGAGGAGCTGTACAACTGGGGCCGCCGCAGTTCCATCTGGCCGATGCAGTTTGGGCTGGCCTGCTGTGCGATCGAAATGATCGCCACCACCATGGCCCGTTACGACCTGGCGCGCTTTGGTGCGGAGGTCTTCAGGCCGTCGCCGCGTCAAGCCGACATGATGATCATCTCCGGCACAGTGACCAAGAAGATGGCGCCGCAGGTGGTGAGGCTCTATAACCAGATGGCCGAACCGAAGTACGTGATTGCCATGGGGGCCTGCGCCATCTCCGGCGGGCCGTTCAAGCAGGGATACAACGTTTTGAAGGGGATTGACCGGTACATCCCCGTGGATGTGCACATTCCGGGTTGCCCGCCGCGGCCCGAGGCTCTGCTGCACGCCTTTATTACGCTGCAGAAGAAGATCGACGGGCAGCACCTGACCGGCGAGGGACGGCCGCGGCACCTGGATGCGAATGCGCCGGGTGAGTTTCCGGTCCCGGTGCAGGGAGAACACGATCTGGAACCATCAGAGAACGGATTAGTTTGGCCGCTGCCGGCGGTAAAAATGGGGTCTGGGGTCTAGGGTCTGGGGTAGGGGACCAAGGGCCCAGGGCCTAAGGGACTAAAAGCAAGGGACTGAGGGAGCAGGCGTTGAGGAGCGTTGAAGAGATCAAAGCGGCGATTGAGGCTGCGGTACCGGGAGCGCGGGTCGAGATTCAGACCAACCCCAGTGTCTCAGGGCAGCACTCGCTGAGGCTCGACCCCAGTCACGCCGTTCAGGTGGCAACGTTTCTGCGCGATGATCCCGAGATGGCTCTCGATTTCCTTTCCAACGCGACTGGCGTTGACTGGCCTGACAAGGAAATCGCGGAGAAGGTGAAGGTCACGCGCACCGTGACCAAAACCATTGACGGCGTTGAACAGCAAGTAGAAGAGACCGTAGAAGAGACGAAGAAGCGTGTCGAGCCTGGCTGCCTGGAAGCGGTGTATCACCTGTTTTCTGTGGCCAAGGGGCATGGGCCGGTGGTGATTCGCATGAAGACGGTGAATCGGACCGACCAGGTTGAGCTTCCTTCGCTGACGCCGGTGTGGCGTTCCGCCGAGTTTCAAGAGCGCGAGATATTCGATCTGTTCGGGATCATCTTCAAGGGGCACCCCGATCTGCGCCGCTTGCTGATGTGGGATGAGTTCAAGGATCATCCGATGCGCCGCGACTACGTGGAGCCCGATGACTTTGAGTGGGAGCCCACCGCGCACGACGAGGTGCTCAAGCGCGCGCGGGAACATAGAAGCAGGGAACAGGGATCAGGGGTCAGGGATCAGAAAGAAGAAGCGAAGGCGGAACAATGATTTCAACTGCCACAGACATTTCGGTGAGGCAGAAGAAGCCCGAGGGCTGGAACCGTCCGCCGGTGATCGATCCGGGAGACGATGGCGATCTGCTTGAAGTTGCCATGGGCCCGCACCATCCGTCGACGCACGGCGTCTTCAGGATGGATGTGGCGCTCGATGGCGAGCGGGTGGTTCGCCTGAAGCCGGTGTTCGGCTATCTTCACCGCAACCACGAGAAGCTTGCCGAAGGAATGAGTTACCTGGGGTCGATGCCGTTCACCGACCGGCTCGACTACATCTGCCCGATGACCAACAACTGGGCCTATGCAATTGCCGTGGAGAAGCTCACCGGCCAGGAAGTGCCGGAGCGTGCCCAGTATCTGCGAGTGATTGTGGCTGAGCTGACGCGCTTGCAGAATCACGCTTCGGCGATTGGATTCCTTGTGCAGGAGATGGGCGCCAGTGGAACGCCGCTGATGTATGCCTTCAAGGCTCGCGAAAAGATTCTCGATCTCTTTGAGGAGCTTACAGGCGCGCGCATGATGGTGAACTACATGCGCTTTGGCGGTTGTCGCGTGGATGCGACTCCGCAGTGGCTGGATGCGACGCGCAAGGTAGTGAGTGAATTGCCCCAGTTTGTAGACGAGTTTGAGAACTTGCTCACCGGCAATGAGATTTTGATGGCGCGCACGCAGGGCATAGGCATTTTACCGGCTGAGCTGGCGGTGAATGCCGGCATTACCGGACCGATGCTTCGGGCTTCCGGCGTGAACTACGACATTCGCAAAGTGGATAAGTATGGCATTTACGACCGGTTCAAGTTCCGCGTGCCGCTGGGCGAGCATGGCGACGTGTACGACCGGTTCATGATTCGCTTTCTTGAGATCAGGGAGTGTCTCTCGATTCTCGATCAGGGGCTGAAGGATATTCCCGGCGGCCCGGTGATGGATCCCAAAGCAAAGATTCGCGGATTTCGCCCCAAGCCCGGCGAGGCCTATGGCAGGATTGAAGCGCCGAAGGGCGAACTTGGTTTTTATCTCATCAGCGATGGAAGTCCGAATCCGTACCGTTATCGGGTTCGTCCACCAAGCTTGATTAACCTGACCATTCTCGAGGATATGTGCCTTGGGCAAAACGTGGCCGACGTAGTGCTGATTTTTGGAAGCGTCGACATTGTGCTGGGAGAAGTGGATCGATAGCCTTTAGCTGCTGGCCTCTAGCTTCTTCATCGAAGGGGCGAGGTAAAGGGCGAGCGGGAGATGAACGAAGGTACAAGAGATTTAGTAGCAGGAAGCGGCATCGGGAGGGTACTTGTTCGGCGAAGGAATACTTAAGGGACTGGCGGAAACGGCACGCAACTTCGCGGGGAGCTTTGTCTCCGCGGAACGGCTGACGACGGTCCAGTATCCGGAGGAGCGCATCGCGCCCATTGAGGCTACTCGCGACTTCCCGTTCCTTGTCTACGATGGCGCCGATTGGGAGGCGGGTCTGCGCTGCGTGGCGTGCCAGATATGCGAGAAGGAATGTCCGCCGAAGTGCATCTATATCGAGAAGTCGGTGGACAAGAAGCCGGACTACACCGGCAAGCCGCAGATTTATCCGAAGCGATTCGACATCGACATCTCGGTCTGCATGAGCTGCCAGATTTGCGTTGAAGTATGCCCGTTTGAAGCGATCAAGATGGACACAGAGTTTGAGCTGAGCACGACGGACCGTTTCGGCGGGTTGCTTTATGACCGCAAGGAACTGGCCAAGTCGAACGAGCATTATCACAAGATTCATCCGACAGAGGCGGCCGAGGTGGATGCGCGGCTGGCTGAGGAGAAGTCCAAGGCAGAAGCCAAGGCGAAGGCTGCAGCCGAAGCGGCGGCGGCCAAGGCAGCTGCTGCGGCAGTTGCAGAGCCGTCCAGAGCAGATACCAAAACACCAGGGGAGAGCAAGGCATGATCAAGAACGCCGATCAGATATTCGTCCTCCTCCAGCACTGGATCATGAGTTTCTTTCCCAGCGTATTGCAGCCGATTGTCGGTGTACTGCTCGCGGTGGTCACGATCATCTGCGTCTTTCCGGCGTTGTTTGCAATAGCGGTCCTGCTCGAACGCAAAGGCCTGGGCCGCATGCAGAACCGCTTCGGCCCCAACCGCGTTGGCCCGCTGGGAATCCTTCAGCCCGTAGCCGATGGACTCAAATCGCTCACCAAGGAAGACATCGTTCCCACCAGCGCCGATGCTGTGGTTCACTTCCTCGCACCGGTGTTCCTCGTTGTGGTGGTTTTCATGGGCTACGCCGTTTTGCCCATGGGGCGGAACATGACGCTGGTCAACATGGACGCGGGCCTGCTGTTCTTCTTTGCCATGGGCGCGTCGACGGAACTCTCGGTCTTCATGGCCGGCTGGTCGAGCCGCAACAAGTATTCGCTGCTTGGCGCGATGCGTGCCGTTGCGCAGATGATCAGCTATGAGGTGCCACTGCTTCTTTCCAGCCTGGTGGTCGTAATGATGACCGGCTCAATGAACCTGGGCCGAATTGTTGACGCGCAGAACCAGTACAGCTGGGGCCTCCCGCACTGGTACATTTTCACGCCATGGGGCTTTGCGGCATTCCTGTTATATGCAATCGCTACAACCGCAGAGAGCAATCGATCGCCATTCGATTTGCCTGAAGGAGAATCGGAACTGGTTGCCGGCTACTTTACGGAGTACTCCGGCTTCAAATTCGCACTGTTCTTTCTCGGCGAGTATGTAGGCATGCTCTCGGTGTCTGGCCTGGGAACGACCCTGTTCCTTGGCGGCTGGTCGGCGCCATTCTCGTTCCTCACCTGGGTGCCGTCCTGGATCTGGTTCTTTGGCAAGGTGATGATGTCGATCTGTGTTTTTATCTGGCTGCGCGGCACACTGCCACGCATGCGCCAGGACCAGTTGATGAATTTTGCGTGGAAGTTCGTGCTGCCACTGTCACTATTGAATGTGTTTGTTGCGGCCTTGTGGCGGTTTCTGGGCGACGGATGGGCGCGCTGGGGCGTCTGCTCGGCGATTCTGTTGGTTGCTTACTTTGTGATGGCCAAGGTCGGCATGAAGAGCGAACACTTTGGGCCAAGGAGCTACCGGTATGCGGAGTAAAAATTGCGGGTGCCGGCAATGACGATCGTCTTTTATGTGATTGCCGCGATTACGGTCGCAGGCGCGCTGGCCGCGATGCTGTTGAAGAACACGGTGCATTGCGCGCTGGCGCTTACAGTGGCGTTTGCGGGGCTGGCGATTCAGTTTCTTGAGCTCGACGCCCAGTTCGCCGGCTTCGCACAGATTCTTGTCTATATTGGCGCGGTTGCGATCCTTGTTGTGTTTGCCATTTTGCTGACGCGCGGATCGGAGACGCCCAAAGAAGGTGTATTCAGCAAGACATGGCTTGCCGGCCTGGCGATTGCGGCGATGGTCTTTGCGGTGCTGAGTTGGGCAGTGTTGAACAGCACGAGTTCGTTGCCTGGCGATTCACCCAAGCCCACAGTGAGTGTGCTCGAAATCGGAAACGCTCTGATGGGCCGTTATGTGCTTCCGCTTGAGATTGTCGCTGTGCTGCTGACTTCGGCGTTGATTGGTGCGGTGATCGTGGCCAAGCATGAGAAGGGAAGTGCGAAGTGATGGGCCATGTCACGGCTCTCCAGGGGTACTTGCTGTTGGCTGCATTACTGTTTGCAATCGGGCTGGCTGGTGCGCTTACGCGGCGTAACGCGATCCTCGTGCTTATCGGGATTGAGCTGATGCTGAATGCGGCCAACCTGAACCTGATCGCGTTCTGGCGTTACGGGCCGCATCCCGAGGCGCTTACGGGAATGATGTTTGCTATCTTTTCCATCGCAGTGGCTGCGGCTGAGGCAGCCGTGGGACTTGGATTGGTGATTCACATTTATCGGTTTACGCAGACCACGGACCTTGACCAGATGAACAGGATGAAGGGGTGAGAAGTTGATGCAAGCGACAATTTCGTTCACTCCGCAAGTAGGGGCATCAGCCATCACGCAGCTCTTGTGGCTGATTCCCGCGGTGCCTGTTGTGGCCTCGGGCGTGATCGCGCTGCTCAAGCAGCCGAAGCGCAAGACGGCGGCTACGCTGGCCATCGGCTCGCTCGGCTTCTCGCTTTTGTTGGCGCTCATTGCATTCGGGCATGTAGTTTCGGGCTGGTCACATGGCAATGCTGTTCGCGAGACCGTCAACTTCAGCTGGATCCGCGTGGGCACGACCAACATCGACCTTGGGTGGGTGCTTGATCCGCTGTCGGCCGCGATGCTGGTGATGGTCTGCTTTGTGGGCCTGCTCATCTTCATCTACTCCACCGGATACATGGCCCACGATGAGAACTTCACCCGGTTCTTCTGCTTCCTGAGCCTCTTTGCCGGAGCGATGCTGGGCGTGGTGATTGCCAACTCGCTACTGCTCCTGTTCATGTGCTGGGAGTTGGTCGGGCTCACTTCATATCTGCTGATCGGCTTCTGGTATTACAAGCCGGCGGCTGCGGCGGCAGCAAAGAAAGCATTCCTCACCACTCGTGTCGGCGACATCTTCTTCCTGCTTGGAATGGTCTGGCTGGCCAGCGGAACAGGCACGTTGCTCTTCTACAACAATGGCGGCGGGTCGATGGAGGCCGGGGCACTTGCGAGTTTGCTCGGCCAGCACGCAGCATGGGGATTGACGGCTGCAGGAGCGATTGGGCTGCTGATCTTCTGCGGCGCCGCCGGCAAGAGCGGCCAGTTTCCGCTGCATGTGTGGCTTCCAGATGCGATGGAGGGCCCCACGCCTGTCTCTGCGCTGATTCACGCGGCAACGATGGTGGCTGCCGGCGTCTATCTGATCGCGCGGGTCTATCCACTGATGGCTGCAGGTTCGCTCCTGGGTGGATCGACGACGGCTCTCACGGTGGTTACCTGGGTTGGGGCGTTTACCGCGGTGTTCGCGGCTCTCATCGCAATTGCACAGGACGACATCAAGCGCATTCTTGCTTATTCGACGATCTCGCAGTTGGGCTACATGATGGCGGGACTTGGCATGGGCGGCGTGGCAGTGGGCATGTTCCACTTGATCACTCACGCCTTTTTCAAGGCGCTGCTCTTCATGGGCGCGGGCTCGGTGATCCATGGCTGTCACGAGGAGCAGAACATTCGCAAGATGGGCGGTCTGAAGTCGGACATGCCGCTGACGTTCGTTACCTATGCAGCCGGTATGCTGGCTCTTTGCGGTGTGCCGATATTTGCAGGGTTTTGGTCGAAGGACGGAATCCTTGAAGCCGGTTCGCATTGGAGCGTCTCGAAGGGGCCAGTGGCGCTTCTCGTCTTCGGCGCAATGCTAACAGCTTTCTACATGACGCGGCAGGTGGTTTACGTTTTCTTCGGCCATTGGCGCGGTCATAAGCCCGCGCATGAAAGCCCGGCGGTAATGACGATTCCGCTGGCTATCCTGGCCTTCTTCGCATTTGTGCTCGGACTGTTCGGTACGCCGGCGTGGCCGTGGTTCCAAGGCTTCGTTAGCGGACGTGAAGCCCCTCTCGAGATTAGAGGCTTGTTTGAATCCAATGTTCTTCTCGTGATGGGGGAGTCAATCGGTTTCGTTTTCGTCGGTATAGTTCTAGCCTGGTGGCTCTACGGGGGGAAGTCGCCCAAGCCGGACACGCCCGATGTACTCGAGAAGGCCGCGCCACTGCCCTGGGCCTGGCTGCGGAACCGGCTCTACATTGATGAAATCTACGGCGTGACGTTGATCGCGTTTTATGCATGGTGGGCGCGCGTGGCCGACTGGTGCGACCGCCGTGTTTGGGGCGGGGCGGTGAGCGGCGTGGCAATTATTTTCCGCGGCTGGGCACAGCTGAATCGATTGCTTGACGCGAATGTTGTGGACGGAACGTTTGACAAGGGCTGCGAAGAGCTCTCGACGGGCGGTGGACTGTTGTCGAGGGTTCAGAGTGGTCAGGTCCAGGCATATCTTCGCTGGCTCGCATTTGCGGTGGTAGTGCTTGCGGTGATCCTGATCTGGAGCAGCCGCGCATGAGCATACCTCACGTATTGACGCTGATGACCGTGCTGCCCGTTGTGGGCGCCGCAATCGCACTTTTTGTGGGCAGACATGCGCGCCTGGTTGCACTCGCTGCCACACTGGCCAGCCTCGCGCTTTCTGTTTATGTGTGGATGCATCTGCCTGCGGGCGGCGGCATGGGCATGGTGGAGCGCGCTGCATGGGCGCCTTCTCTGGGAATTGAGTACCATCTGGGCGTCGATGGACTTGGCGCGTTGATGTTGGTTCTCTCTGCAATCGTTGCGCTGATGAGTGTGGACGCGGCGCATCGCGTGCATCATCAACCGGGCCTCTACTTCGCGCTGGTTCTGCTGCTTGAGGCCGGGCTTTTCGGCACATTCACGGCGCTCAATTTCTTTCACTGGTTCATGTTCTGGGAGCTAAGCCTGATCCCTGCGTTCTTTCTGATCAAGCTGTGGGGCGGGGCAAAACGCGGCCCGGCAGCTACGCAGTTTTTTGTTTACACGATGGTTGGATCGGTGGCCCTGCTGGTGTCGATGCTGGCTGTTTTCCTTTCGACCGGCAGCATGGACTTCCAGCACCTGACATTCCTGGCTACGACGGGCGAGTTGGAGCAGATGGTCGTGAGCCACCTTGGCGCAGTGGTGCTTGGTGGGCCGGTGATGATGTGGCTGGCTGCGGGAGCGCTGCTGGGCTTTGCCGTCAAGGTCCCCCTGTTTCCGTTCCACACATGGCTGCCTGCCGCATACGCGGAGGCTCCTTCGCCGGTGACCATGCTACTGACAGGCGCCATGTCGAAGATGGGCGTTTACGGGCTGCTGAGGATAGCGGTGCCTTTGTTCGGAGTGCAGATCGCCGCGATGCGAACGCCGTTGCTTGCGCTGGCTGTGGCGACCGTGGTGATGGGCGCATGGGCGGCGGTGCAGCAGAAGGATTTGAAGCGTGTCTTCGCCTACTCCAGCGTGAACCACCTGGGCTACTGTTTGCTGGGCATCTTCGCATTGGCGTTGCCTGTCGCAGCGGGCGATGTGAGCGCACAGGCCAGCCAGGCCGCTGCACTCAACGGCGTCATCCTGCAGATGTTCAATCATGGCCTGACGGCGGCGGCGCTCTTCTGGTTTGTCGCGATGCTTCAGATGCGTACGGGCGGCCATCGCGGCATCGATGACTTCGGTGGCCTGCGCAAGCCTGCGCCCGTGCTGGCCGGTTTGATGGGGATCGCGCTGTTCAGTTCGCTGGGACTGCCCGGGTTGAATGGCTTCGTCGGTGAGTTTCTCATCTTCCGTGGCGTCTTTCCGCTGGCGTGGGTGGCAGCGACTGTTTCGATCCTTGGCCTGCTGGTGACCGCGGCAGTGATCCTTACCGTGATCCAGAAGGTCTTCTCCGGACCGACCCCGGAGCACTGCGTGAAGTTTCCCGATCTCGATCATGGCGAGCGGATTGCGCTTGCGCCAGTGATCGGCCTGATGTTCTTGCTCGGTATCATGCCGCAGCTAATTGTGGACAGTGTGAACCCAACGGTTCTGAACTTGCTGTCGCACTGGAGATTTTAGATGTTGGCGTGGACGATTTATATCTCGTTTGCCGGCGCGCTGCTTGAGGCTCTGATGCCCAAGAGCAAGAACTCGCTTGCCCGGTGGTTTGCTTTGTTGGTCGCGGTTGCTGGACTTGCGATTGGGGTACAAGGATTCTTTTCGAGCATTGGCCAGGGCAGAGTGACGATTGTCGATCTGCCGTGGGTGCCGGCGATGGGCATTCACTACATTCTCGCGGCCGATGGCATCAGTCGTGTGCTGGTGTTGCTTACGGGCCTTGCCGCTGTTGCGGGCGTGCTGTTCAGTTGGAATATCGAACTCCGCACCAATGAGTTCTTCGCATTCTTCCTTGCTCTCATCGGCGGGGTATACGGAGTATTCCTCAGCTACGATCTGTTTCTGCTTTTCGTCTTCTACGAGATTGCGATCGTTCCAAAGTACTTCCTCATCGCCATATGGGGATCCACGCGCCGCGAATATGCGGCGATGAAGCTTGCGCTGTACTCCTTTGCCGGTTCGGCGATGGTGTTGATCGGATTGCTCGCGGCATATGCAACCGCGGGCAGCCAATCGACGGGGCTGGTTGCTCTTGGTCACGCCAATCTGCCGGTCAGCTTTCAGATGTGGTGCTTTCCGCTGGTGTTTGTCGGCTTTGCGATCCTGGCAGGTATGTGGCCGTTCCACACGTGGGCACCCACTGGACACGTGGCCGCGCCGACAGCAGCTTCAATGTTGCTCGCTGGCGTGGTGATGAAACTGGGAGCTTATGGTTGCCTGCGCGTGGGCATTGGGCTGTTTCCGCACGGGCTCGATCCGTGGGGATGGTCGATGCTTGGGATTGGATCGTGGCGCGACGTTTTCGCAGCGCTGGCAGTGATTGGGATCGTTTACGGCGCGCTGGTGGCGCTGGCTCAGAGCGACTTCAAGTTTGTGATCGGCTATTCAAGCGTGAGCCACATGGGATTTGTGCTGCTGGGGCTGATGACGCTGAATCAGATCGGCGTGACCGGCGCTGTGCTGCAAATGTTTTCGCATGGCATTATTGCCGGGCTTCTCTTCGCCATTGTGGGGCGCATTGTTTATGACCGCACGCACACGCGTCAGCTTGCAGAGCTTGAAAAGATGCACCTTTCGCGAAGGCTGCCGTTTGCGGCGTGGGCGTTTGTTATAGCCGGGATAGCTTCGATGGGGCTGCCTGGCTTCTCCGGGTTTGTTGCAGAGTTCCAAGTGCTTGCGGGTGCTTGGATGGCGCGGCCCTGGTGGACGCTGGCTGCGGGAGTGGGAATCATCGTTGGAGTTGCTTACACGTGGAGAGCCCTGCAGAAAGCCTTCTTCAGCGATCTGCGGCCCACCGCACATGAGTTGGAGGCCGAACAGGCTCACCCGTTTGCGCCAATCACATGGCCTGAGGTTACGGGCGTCGTCCTGCTTGCCGGGACAAGTCTGCTCGTTGGTGTTTACCCGAGAATTTTGCTCGAAGCAATCGAGCCAGCGGTGAAGGCGTTGCTCGCGGGAGGAGGACGATGAACTACGCAGACCTTTTCCGCGTTACACTCCCGGAGACGGCGCTTGAGCTTGCAGCGCTACTGGTGCTGGTAGTCGATCTAGGCCTGCTGCGCAAGGCTTCGCTGAAGGTGCGCTCAGTTGTTGCCGCATTGCTGGGCGTTGCAGGATGCGGCGCGGCAATGTGGGCCGTCGGCGAACAAACGGGCTTCGGGCTCTATGTAGGCGACAATCTTACTCTTGCAAACGGCGGCACCGCTGCGATCGCACAAATGGGAATTCTCGCGCTCTCGGCGTTGACGCTGCTGCTGATTCTTGACAGCGAGTTCACACAACATGCAGGCGAGTATGTTGCCGTCGTGCTGATGTCGGCGGCCGGCGGGTTGTTGATTTCGGCGGCTCGAGACCTGCTCGTAATCTTCATCGGGCTTGAGCTGCTGAGCCTTGGCCTCTACGTTTTGACTGCCTTTGCCAAGTCCTCCGCAAAGAGTGCCGAGGCCGCGATAAAGTACTACCTCTTTGGCGGGATGTCGGCGGCATTCCTGCTGTTTGGATTCAGCTACCTTTACGGCTTGAGCGGAAGTACAAATCTGTACTGGATCCAGTATTCAATTGGTGAGTCTGGCAGTAGCCCATTGCTCTTTGTAGCGTGGGTTCTGATCGTGGCGGGGCTCGGGTTCAAAATCGCAGCCGTGCCGTTCCATTTGTGGGCTCCAGATACGTATGAGGGGGCTCCAGCTCCAGCGGCGGCGTTCATCGCTTCTGTTTCAAAGGTTGCTAGCTTCGCGCTTCTGTTGACCATCAGCAGCAACTTGCTCATGCCGGGCGGCCCGATTGGCGGAGAAAGGCATGTTGTCGAGAGCTACCTTCGCAATGAGTATCTGACTTGGCAGTCCCTGGGAGCGATTTTGTTTGTGTTGGCTGCTGCTTCCATGATCGTTGGCAATCTCGCCGCTCTCGTACAGGTGAGCGTGCGCAGACTGCTTGCCTACTCGGCCATTGCACATGCCGGATATATCCTGCTTGGAATCGCCGCACATCGGATATATGCAGGGCAGGGAAGTCCATTTCAATTCTTCCTCAGCACCACCGGTCCCGCATTTCTTAGCGCAAACGCCGTCCTCTTTTACGTGCTCACCTACGGCCTAACCACGATTGGAGCCTTCGGTGTGGTCGGCGTGGTGGAGCGGGCGACGGGCAGCGACCGCCTCGATGCCTTCCTCGGTCTGCACAAGCGCAACCCGCTGCTTGCGGCTATATTGCTCGTCCTGTTCCTTTCACTTGCCGGGATTCCTCCACTGGTCGGTTTCTGGGCGAAGTTCAACCTGTTTGCCGCAGTGCTAGGTGTTTCCGCTGGCCCGGTTCCGTTTGCTTTGGTCGCGCTGGCCGTCGCCCTGAGCGCGGTGAGCCTTTACTACTATTTGCAGGTTCTCAAGCGCGCTTATGTGATGAAGGCTGTTGAGGAATCTCCAATTCGTGTTCATCCGGTAACAATGTTCGTATTGCTGGTCATCGCTACCGCAGTTGTCGTGCTGGGCTGTTTTCCTGCCCTACTGCAAAACTGGATATCCGGCTTTTATCTCCTCAATTAATCCGCTGGTACCAATTTCGTCTCTTTAAACGTCAGAAAAAGGCATTGTCGTATTGCAATTCAATCCGCGGCACTTGCGGTGAAGGTGCTCGAATAAATTGCGGGCGACTTTTCCACAGCCCGCTCGATTCAGTCAAACTCTACGAGTGAACTTTCGGTTTGTATCATTACTGTTTTGTGCGAAATATTCATTGTCATCTTACGAAATTTGTATAGACTCTATCGCAAGCAGGCATTACAAAAAAACGTCCGTGGGCGATACGACTCAGATCGCACCTCGCCTGCCCATCTACACAACAACGATTTCAAGCACGTTGGGAGGATACTAATGAACCGTTCATTCTGGAGGAGTGTCGTCTACAGTGGTCTGTTCGCGATGGCCATGATTCTTTGTTCGCTGCAGTCAAGCGCACAACAAACCCTGGGATCACTGAATGGAACTGTAGTGGATGCAACTGGAGCAGCAGTGACCGACGCGACGGTGAAGTTTACCAACGCTGCGATTAACTACACTGCGACCACGACTACCCAGAAGACCGGGTTCTTTCAAATCTTCAACCTGCCAATCGGAACCTATACGGTGAGTTTCAGCCACGACGGATTTGAAACGACCCAGGTCTCTGGCATTGCAGTGCAGGAGTCGCAAGCGAAGACAGTTAACGTGACGTTGAAGATTGGCAAGGCAAACGAGTCGGTTGAAGTGACTGCCAACCCGATGCTGAACGCGACGGACACCACCAACGGCTACACGCTCGACACCAAGCAGATCGAAATTACACCCTTGGCCACCGGAAGCTTTACGCAGCTTGCCGTGCTTTCGCCGGGCGTGAGCGCAGAACTACTCTCGAACCTCGACAGCAACAGCGGCTTGGGCAACCAGCCCATCTGGGCCAACGGACAGCGCGACACGTCGAACACCTTCCAGGTGAACGGCGTGGACGCGACCAATCTTTTTAACGGCAAGAGCTCGAGCGGGTCAACTTCGCAGCGCTACAACTGGAATATCGGCGGCGGCAGCACCTCATCGACTTCATCCGCAGGAACACCCACCGTGGGAGGCGGCGAACCAGTTGGTACTTCAGTCTACGGATCGAACGGCAACAGCCTGCCTTCGCCTCCGCCAGAGTTCCTGCAGGAACTGCGCGTCAACACCTCAATGTACGACGCCCAGCAGGGCGCGACGAGCGGGGCGCAGATTGACGCGAACACCGCTACCGGTACCAACACCTGGCATGGTTCGGTCTACGGAACCTTCGCCAACAACGACCTCAATGCGAACCCATTCTTCTTCAACCAGCAATACGAGCTCACGGCCCAGGATGGCATCGGCACGTTCCCTCAATCGTTGGAGAACCCCTACCTGCAACGCTGGACGGCAGGCGCGACAGCGGGCGGCCCAATCCTGAAGGACAAGGTATTCGTGTTTGTTGGGTACCAGCATCGAGCCAACAGAGACGAGGGCACCGGTCTTTCGCAGATGACCGTGCCTTCCGGGTTGACCGATGATCGTTCCGTGGCCGGGCTGGATGCCGCAGTCGTAAGCTACGGGGCCAAGGCCCCTGCCGCGATTGATTCGATCGCCATGGCCTTGATGAATGCGAAGCTGCCTGATGGAAGCTTCCTGATCCCGTCGGCGCAATCAACTGCGTCTTATTTCTATGGTGTGCCGAACGTCAACCTGATCGGCACCTCAATCCTGACTGCAGATCAGGCGACCGCATCGGTTGACTATGACATGACCAAGGCCGATCGTATCTCGGCAAAGTACTACTACCAGAATGATCCGGTGCATAAGCCATACGGCTTTTCCCAGACCGGGGGGTTCCCGGTTTCGCAGGACAACGGTTCGCAGGTAGCGGCACTGGACAACACGATTGCGCTCAGCCCTCGCCTCAACTGGGAACAGCGGCTCGGCGTCGACCGGATGTACTCCTACAGCTACTACACCCAGACCCTGACCAACTCCGGCGGTGCCTCGAACTTCGGCATGGGCGCAACTGGATCGTTTGGAACGGGATTGCCTGGACTCCTGCTGAAGTCCTTCCCCAGCAGCCAGCTTGATTCTCCTGCCCTGAAGGTTGGCCCCTATAGCTCGTTTGCCGACATGGGCTACTATCAAAACCGCTTGAACCCATCGACCAATGTGATTTTTGCGTTTGGCAAGCACACAATCGTTGCAGGCGGCGGCTACAGCTATACGCAGTTGAATATCGAGAACAACCGCTCGGGTGACGCCCAGATTAGCACAAAGAACTTCTCGACGTTCCTGACCGGCCAAGTATCCGGCTCCAATGTTCTCGAGTCGACCGACGCCAATAGCGGGCGCAATGACGCAGACCGCTACTACCGCACCAACGAGGCCAGCGCTTACCTTCAGGACAAGTGGCAGGCGCAACCAAACCTCAGCATCACGGCAGGAATCCGTTATGACCTCCATGGGGGCATGACGGAGAAGTATGGCAACATGTTCAACTTCGATCCTTCCATCTACGACGTCACCGGCAACACCACAACCGGCTTCACCGTCAACAATGCCGGGTTTGTGATTGCGGGCAACAACAAGTACGACGCTACCCCGGGAGTGAGCGACTCAACGCTTAGCGGACGGCAGTGGGGCATCTCTCCACGCCTGGGCTTCGCCTGGTCACCGAAGGTGGATCACGGAACGCTGGTGGTGCGCGGCGGCTTCGGTATCTACTACGACCGTGGCGAACTCTTCAGCTATCTTTCGCAACCGGCCGGCAGCGGGAACGGCGGACCGTTTGGCGTGACCGAATCTGCGCCTCTTGCCAGCTACGTCGTTGGGACCGCAGTCTCCGGCGTTCAATGCGATTCAATTGCCTCAAACAAAGGCAAGCTCTGTCTCGAGAATCCGCTCGGCAATGCGGTTGCAAATGCGATCCCGCCAAGTTCCGACCCAAGCACAATTAACAAGGCGCTGCAGAGTGTGCTGAGCCGGATGGCAGGTCCGACCGCTTTGTCGGCGGACTTCGGCCAGAACTGCGGTGGCGTCGACAACCAGGAAGGCTACACCGATTGCCCCGACACGCTGAACTTCGGCGCATACGACAAGCGCAACGTGCTGCCTTACACCATGAACTACACCTTCAATATTCAGTACCAGCCGACCAACAGTTGGGCTATCACGGTTGGCTACACAGGCAATCGCGGCCGTCACGCCGTGGTTCCCATCCCCTTGAACGAGCCAGGCATCGCTACTGCGAGCAACCCCATCTGGGGTGAGACGGCCACCTACGGATTTGAAGTTCTCAACGCGGACTCGTTCAACGGGTACGACTACAACCCAATCAAGGGTGAACCGTGGAATACGGAAGACGGTGGCAATACCGATTTCCGCACTCCGTATGTCGGATACAGCCCCAACGCTGTGCTCTTCAAGACGGTGGGCAACTCAGCGTATGATGCCCTCGAATCTCACGTTGAAAAGCGCCTCTCGAATAACTACCAGCTTGGCGCCAGCTACACCTACAGCCACTCGCTCGACGAGCAGAGCGACATCGGCATCTTCTTTACCGGCAACGACCCCAAGAATCTGCGCAGTTCTTGGGCTTCGTCTGACTTTGACCGCACGAATGTATTCAGCGCAAATTTCCAGGTCAACTCTCCCAAGCTGGTCAAGGACAATTCGGCGGCATCGTACATTGCCAATGATTGGCACTTGACAGGGATCGGCGTGGTGCAAAGCGGTGAGCCGTACTCGCTTTATGAGTTCTACGGAGCGGTCGGCAGCCTCAACTTCGGCGACTATCCGACACTAATGAATCCAGTTCTCGGCATCAAGGATCCTGGAAACCCGAAGACTGCGCTCACGGGGAACAAGGGCCCCTTCCGTGCCACCGGCGGCAGCTATATCCCCACCATCGATCCCACGCAGATCGCCATCAACTACATCGCTCCTGGAACAAACGGCGTTCCCGTTTCGACTGGAAGCGACCCGCAGGATATCTACGAGACTGGATGGGCTCCTGGCCAGCGCAACCTGTTCCGGCAGGCACCCCAGAAGCGTCTTGATCTGTCCGTACGGAAGAATGTCCAGATTAAGGAAAAACTGGATCTTCAGATTGAGTTCAACGTCTTCAACGTGACCAACACAACGAGCCTGGATGTGCCGCTCAACACTGCGCAGATCCGTCAAGCCAGCGCTTGTTCGGCAAACGCGGTTACGGCTGACGGGGGCTACGATAACTGCGGAACCTCGAACTACTATGTCAACTACGGTCAAATTGCGACCACCAACGCGGCTGGCGATCAGGCATCGGCCTTGGGGCGGCTCGATCAGGTTCCCTACACGAGCGGGACAGGCAAGGGACTGACGGTTCCGCTCCAGATTCCCGTCGGCGCCCAGGGAACCACCTGCATTGCATCCCAGGCCATTACTGCCTATGGTGTTAAGGGCTGCCCCAACAACGCTTCAACCTTCGGATCTGTCCTGGGCACCATCGGAGGCAACAGGGCTGTCACGTTTGGCATTCACTTCAACTACTAACGGGCGGCGTTTTCTGCCGGGGCCCTTGCGGGGGCCCCGGTGGCATTTTGGGGCGATCTTGCCGGCTCAAGCTGTGATTCGTCAGGCGAGAGTGCATTGGAACGAGCAGCAGTCGTATTCGATCGTCTACATTACTGGACTTTTTGCCCGGTGAGAACAAGGATTTTAGAAGATGAAGAATTTTGGCAAAGAAACGCGCTCTGACCAAGTCGTGTGATTGAAATCACAATCTTTGGGGATTAGATTGGTTATTCCTAAATGAACTGAAGATCCTTGCATTTTCTGCGTTCCCTGATTTGCCTTTTTCGGCCGAGGTATGCCCATGGTTTGTCCCAAGTGTCAGTCGTCAAGTGTCTCCGTGATCCCAGCGGAGGTTCGACTCTACCGCAACACCCTCCGCACGCTCGGTCATCCCCCTATGACGCCATCTCCCGATGTCGTTGTTTGCCTTGATTGCGGCTGGGGCGAGTTTTCCATTCCGAAAAGCTGGCTGTCGGCTGGCTGGCTCCGCGGGCTCCGTTCGCAGGTGGCTGTGAGTAATCTTGGCACAGGGCCCCGGGCCGCATAGCCCCCATCGTCCGGATCCGAAGAAGGCGAGGAAGGGAAGCGCCTTCGGAGAGAATGCGTCTATGGCTGCCTCGTAATGGCATCTTCGGTCGTATCAAGTTTGCAGCAAACAAAAGGCCCCCAGCCGAAGCTGGAGGCTTTTTGGACTTCGTGCAAGCCTATCGGCTGATTTGACCGCGACCTGGGAACGCAATTGCTACAGCGGAATTTTGTCGAGCGGTGCGATGAACCCTATGCCAGGCACATCCATCTTGTGCAACGGTTTGTCGTTGGTGATAAACAAGTCGACACCAAAATGAGCCGCGCAGGCCAATTGAATGGCATCTGCGTTTCGAATATTGTGGGTCGCGCGAAGCGTCGCATAGCGCCATGCCACCTGAGCGTCAAAGGCGATCACCTCAGCGGTCGTCCGTATGGCGCGGTCATACTGTTCGATAAGTGAAGTCTGTCCGAGCTTTGTAGGCTTCACCAGTACTTCGCCGAGAGCCATAGCGGAGGTCACAATCTTGTCCCCGCGCTCCAGCATTCGACGCCTGATTTCAATCAACCGGCTGCGGTTCGGCTCAAGTCCCTCGAACATGTAGATGAAGATGTTGGTATCGAAGAAAATCCGCCTCATGCGGGCTCTTCCCTGAGTCTGTTCACGTATTCATCGGCGTGTTCATCGGCCCAGATGTGCTTCCCGGAACCAATGAGGCGGATGAGCGGGTCATCCTCCCAGTTGATGGGTGGTTCGGGAGTGTGGGCTTGAGTACTCCAGGATTCATACCAATCCAAAAGTGGCCAGTATTGCTGCGGAATTTCTTCGCGCTTGGGCACAGTTTTGGAAGGTTTGCGCTTCTGGTATCTAGATGCCCAGGTAAAATCACCTGGGCGGAAGAGTCTGAGATTACCTCCTGCAGTTGTCTCGTACAGCATCCGATATTTACCTGTTGACGGAGGCACATTTGCTACACAGTGTTGATCAAGATGCGCACTGAGCGTCCTGCGCTCGACCCCATCCGCTAGTCCCTCTTCCTTCATCTTCGCCCTGATTTCATCTTTCTTGAAATCGTTTCTCAAACTGAATTCTTGATGTAGCAGGGCAGTCGCGACCCAGATTCGGTCTGCAACGAAAAACTCAGTCACTGTTACAGGTGTCATTGGTTCCTCACAGTTTATTATATATACCTATGATACCAATGTTGTCAAGTTGGCAATCAAAAGCCCTCCTGCAAACTGGAGGGCTTTTGATGGTTTTGCGCCGAAGGCGCGACTGCCCGGGTGACAAGTCCTAGTACATGCCGTCCATGCCGCCGCCGTGGCCGCCTGCCGGGGCAGCCTTCTGCTCAGGAATCTCAACCACCAAAGCTTCAGTGGTGAGCAGGAGGCCTGCGATCGAAGCTGCGTTCTGCAGTGCCGTGCGGGTTACCTTGGTGGGATCGATGACGCCGGCCTTGACCAGGTCTTCGAAGTTGCCGGTGGCTGCGTTGTAGCCGAAGTGCGGCTGCTTGGACTCGAGCACCTTGGCCACGACAACCGCACCCTCTTCGCCGGCA
>Ga0302274_10000832_pt1 | contig 30779 bp, 27 predicted proteins | sample III_Bog_N2_1_FD_198755 | JGI IMG/M metagenome (GOLD analysis project Ga0302274, IMG submission 198755) | Peat permafrost microbial communities from Stordalen Mire near Abisko, Sweden - III_Bog_N2_1 | ecosystem: Environmental > Terrestrial > Soil > Wetlands > Peat | place: Sweden: Abisko...
GGCCTTCCGCCAGCCCACAATCGATGAATGTTTTCAGAAACGAGCAATTTTGAACAGACATCGAGAAATCGCGGCTGTACCGTCGCTTGAACCACACGATGTCAAGGAACAGGCGCAGCCCTTCCCCAAGCATTTCGCCGTTCCTCCGGTGGTGGCGCAGGCGACCCCCCAAAGCTGCGCCACCGCTCTTCGCGAAAGAGGTATTTGTATGATCAACTACGAACGTTTTCCAGATCTCCCGCCCGATACGGAGCAGCAACGTGACGAAGCCGGGCCGCCTGAACGGCGCGCTAGCAGCAGGCCCAAGGCCACGTTCCAGTGGCCGCCCGACTGCCTGTGGCCCTTCATCGACGGCGCTTGGGAGCAGGAGTCTTAATCCGAGGACAATCGTTCGCGGGACTCTCGCACCCCCCGCCGCGGCGTGCGCAAAAATCCCTGAGGCCAAAGAAAGGTCAAAGAGATGATAGTTGTCGATCGGCTTCTCCGCCTTTTTCATCCCACCGCCCACTTCCGGCCAAAGCCCGAGACTCTCGCGCTGTAGGAGTGAAGCTCTGCCACTGGCTTGATCGTCTATCTCCGATCAATCCTTACTCGTCTCTCTTGGTGAATAAGCTCGACGCCAACTGAGGGCGATCGGAACAGTGTCCGTGCGAAGATAGACTCTCCGACTTTCGGAGCCGCTCGGAGCCAATGCCAACGTCCACTCTTCGCAGAATATTCAAAGCATTTCATTATCGAGATTTTCGCCTGATGTGGTTTGGCGCCTGCACCTCCAGCATTGGTACCTGGATGCAGATCGTCGCCCAGGGCTGGCTCATCTATCGGCTCAGCCATTCCGCTTTCCTGCTCGCGCTCGACCAATTTCTCGGCGGCATTCCAATCTTCCTTTTCTCCCTGATCGGGGGCGTGATGGCCGACCGCACCGAGCGGAGAAAGATCCTTTTGGCCTCGCAGTATGTGCAGATGGCGAGTGCGGGCGTTCTAACCCTGCTCGTGGCCTACGGATGGGTACATGTGTGGCACATCCTTTGCCTGTCGTTCGTTTCGGGACTGGCACAGGCGTTCGGTGGACCGGCATACCAGGCGCTGATCCCCACGCTGGTCGATCGCGAGGACATGCCGAATGCCATCGCGCTCAATTCGATCCAGTTCAACATGGCCGTCACCATTGGACCCGCGCTGGCGGGGCAGGCTTTGGCGAAGTTGGGTGAGAAATGGTGTTTTGGCCTGAACGCGATTTCGTTCCTGGCGCCCATTATCTCGCTGTCGATGATCGCCTCGCGATTCCTGCCGGATAAACCCACGGAGTCGATGCTCCACAGTTTGAAGGAGGGACTCAAGTTCGTTCGCCGGCAAGAGTCGATGCAGGCGCTCACCTTGCTTGCATTCTGCATGACTGCCCTGAGTATGCCGATGCGTACCTATATCCCCGTTTTTGTGAAAGATATCTTTCATCGCGGTCCGGAAACTTACGGCAACCTGCTTTCATTGATGGGACTAGGATCGATCTGCGGTTCCCTGGCCGTCGCCGGAAGAGGCAATGTTCGCAACAAAGGACGCTTCGCCCTGATCATGCTTCTCTGCCTGGGGGCGGGAATTTCAGGCTTCTCTTTTTCCAAATCTCTCCCGCTGAGCTATATGATGCTACTGCTCGTGGGAGCTTCGATGATGGCCGTCTTCGCGACGGTGACCTCGCTCGTGCAATTGATCACTACCAATGAAATGCGTGGCCGCGTGATGAGCGTATATAACTGCGCATTTCGCGGAGGCATGCCCATGGGAAATCTGCTGTCTGGATGGCTCGTCCCTATATTCTCGGCACCCGTCGTTTTGGGCGCGAACGGGGTCCTGCTGGTTTTCTTGGGTCTCTACTTTCTGGTGGTGCAACGCCGCGTGGCTGCCCTTTGATCGGCCCTTTGATCGGCGCTTCGACCAGATCGACTGGCTGCGTGTGCGGAAGTGCGTCGGAATCCTTGCGTTTCGAACGTGTGCAATTTCGAACCCGCCTTAAAAAGGGCGTTCGCTGAGATCCCCTGTTGTGCGCTACGCGGCGCCGAGCGGTCTCCCGGATTGCTTGTTCGCATCGTGGCGCCGTTGCATGGGCCGCGCCATTTTTCTTTGTGGCTGTACGGATGCCGGCTGCACCAATGCCGCAACCGCATTTGCCTCCCCGCCCGCCTCTGCTCCAAGGGAAAGCGCGCAAACGTCCCAGTCGCCTTCCACCCAAGTATGGTTCTTGTCGATGGTGATTCTGTGCGCGCGACCAAGATCTGAAATCTGTAAGTTCTTGAGTTGGCTCTCAAGCCCCTCCGCTATGGACATGCCTCCGGTCATCAGCGCAATCTTTCGCAACATCCGCTTACGCTGCTCTCCGCATCCGGGTGGCGCTACAGCAGCTAACTGAAGGGGACCACGCAGCTTAGCCACGACCAGCGAAGCCAGCGCCTCGCCGTCGACGTCCCCGATGATGACCAGAGGTTGGCCCATCTTCATAATCTGCGCAAGTATGGGCAGCAGGTCTTTCCGTGAGCTGATCTTCCCCTCGCACACCAGGACACAGGCGTCCTCAAAGGCAACTTCCATGCGCTCGGGATCCGTGATGAAGTACGGTGAAAGATAACCACAGTCGAAGCGTAGACCCGCCACGTAACCTTCGTCGTCTGAGATATGCCGAATTGTCGTTCGTTCGCGCCGAGAGCCAATCGCTTCTCCGGCTAGTGTGAAGTTGTCCACAATCACATGGTTCGCAGCCATCGTAATCTTCTTCCATCTCTTAGCTGGGGTTGATGCGCCACGAGTATGCTCCATTTCGAACCGGCATGTTGATCAGTTTTGTACATGTTCGGGAAAAAACACCCCGCCGAGATGACGGCAGTTGTCGGAAGTGATCCTTTCTGCTCAGTATTACGAGGGGGATTGAGCGACGCTAGAGACGGATCACCGAGGAGAAAATGGCAAAAACAGCAGTGGGGTTATTTGAGAGTCCAGGTTCCGTTGACAGTGTTGTTCTCGAACTTGAGGCTAGTGGTTTTCCGCGAACCGACGTACGTGTCTTGGGCGAGCCCAGAGATATGGCGGGCAGTGGCGTTCTGAGCACTCCGCACACCGACTTTGAAGTGGATTTGATTCGAGATCTGAAGTCATTTGGCGCTCTTGAAGCCGATGCAGAAGCCTATGTCCGCGGTGTACGGCGGGGTGGAGTCATGGTTTTTGCAACTGGTTCCCCCGCAATGGCCGACAACGCCGCCGTCATTATGAATCGACACTATGCGGTCGAAATCGAAGAACTCAGTTCTCCGGTGGCGTACCTTCCATCGGCTGAGGAAAATGAAACCGTTCCTGGCCGCGAAGGCTCTTCGCAGGCGGGCAGAGTCCGCGCCTCGGGCTCGGGCGCTCGCTTGTTCGTCTGGTAATCGACCCAGAACGTCTGCGTTGCTCCGAAGCCCGGCACCCGCTGAGCAATAGCGAACAGTATCCACGGGCGCTCACTGTCATAGTTTCGGTGGGACTTATCTAACGTTCCACGTTCGTTCCAACGTTCCACGTTCGTTCTAACGTTCCACAGAGCGGCGGCAAAATGCCGGGAGAATACCAAAATGTCAACTGAAAATTCAGTAGTTGCAATCTATGCCCAACATAGCGACGCGGACCTGGCGATCCAGGAACTGCAGCGCGGCGGGGTCGACATGCATAAACTGTCGATCGTTGGAAAGGGCTATCACACGGACGAACAGGTGGTTGGTTATTACAACACCGGTGATCGCATGAAGTATTGGGGCAAAGTCGGCGCTTTCTGGGGAGGTTTTTGGGGACTTCTATTCGGGTCTGCGTTTTTCATGATTCCGGGCCTCGGACCGATCTTAGCCGCGGGGCCGATCGTGGCCTGGATCGTGGCCGGACTCGAGGGTGCGGTAGAGGTCGGAGCCCTGGGCGCTCTGGGAGCCGGCTTATACAGCATCGGCATTCCCAAAGATAGCATCGTGAAATACGAAACCGCCCTTAAGACGGATCAGTTCCTCGTGATCGCGCATGGAAGTGCGGCAGAAGTGGCGACCGCCAAGAAAATTATCGACAGCACGCATCCCCTGTACTGCACGTTGCACACGTCAGTCGCTGTCGCGGCCTAAAGGCAGATCTTACCGCGCAATCCTTGCGAGAGCACATCAACTCTCATCCGGCGGCAAAATTCTGACACTCTCACCAGTTCAGTGTTTTGCCCGCCGCCGGTTAACACCGCCAGCGAAGCTACAGGAGCGGCAATGCGCGAGAGAAACAACGACCACCAGGACGAACTGGGGCCAGACTCAGCCGGACAGTCCGGAGACCTTCAGGGATTATCGGACGTAGCCGACGCGGACTCTGAAAGCGTGACGGAACTCATCGAACAGGGAAACGCATTTGAAGCCGAAGTCGTCGATGGCGTGGAGAACGCCAAAGATTCGAATGTGTCCGAAGTCACGACGCGCGAGGTGCCGGAGGATGACGTCCCCCCAGAGTATCGAAACGTCAGCTAAAACGCCTTGAAACTGGAATCGCGCGCCGAATGCAATCGCCGTAACCACTTCAGCGAAGGAGAACGCCATGCCACAAAGTCCACACAATCAACTCGCCGAAATGCATAACTTTGCCGCTCACGCCCATGCCGCGGCAGCGGTGGCGCACGGTAAAGCGGATCATCTGTCGGCACACGACTTAAGCAAACAGGCGCACGAGCATTCCATGAACGTCCACAAACTCGCGGAAGAGCTGGCCACCAAAGAAGCATCCGCTGGCAAAACCTAGATGGACAAAGCTCGACGCAGTTCGTTGGTCGTTGAACTTAGCTGAAATACGTGTGTCGGGCAGAAAGCGCCGTGACCTCGTGACCAATCAGGATTCCAACTCCAACTCCAACTCCAACTCCAAAGACACTTCGGCAATTTACCTGGTTGGAGCGGGCATCGCCTCCCTCGCAGCCGCGGCCTTCCTGATCCGAGACGGAGACGTCCCGGGCAAAAACATCACAATTCTTGAGGCCTCGGCGAACATTGGTGGAAGTCTGGACGCGGCCGGCAACTCCAAAGATGGTTACTCCATGCGCGGCGGTCGAATGCTGGAGAGCCAGTATCTTTGCACCTACGAACTCTTTTCTTCGATCCCGACCCTTGATGGCAGCAAAACGGTTACGCAGGAAATCTTTGACTGGAACGAGACCATAAAAACCTCGTCCAAGTCTCGCCTCTTTCGGGATGGACACAGGGTCGACTCTCCCGCGTTTGGCCTAAGCGAGAAGCACATCCTCACCATCGAACGCCTGGAACGGCCAACTAGCCAATCCTGCTATACAACGACGAATTCGAGGTCTGCTGCTGACGTAGCGCGCTGGGTGCGAAGTCGGCAGAGAACAGGTCGGGAGAGACAAGTATGATCGTTTAGCCGATGGGAGGCGATCCGAAGACGCTACGATCACTCCATCCGGATCTCGATAATCGCGCCGCTAACAAAGAGCAACTTACTCCCCCGACTTATTCCCACCGCTGCAGGCCGGCTACTTGCTTTCGAATCGACGCCACTCTTTCGTCAATCATATCCGCATCTGGACTGAGATCGAGAGCGAGGCCGGGAGAAATTGACTTCAGCTTTTGAGCGCAGTGTTCCAGTTGGTTTGCATCCCGATTCAGTGCTTCGATGACAGACTTCAACGATGTTTTCATAAACGCACAACTTTCTTCATGAATGAAGATTGATTTACAGGGCGATCGCCGCTTTCCCTTACTTTGCTGCCTCAGTCAGCGGCATGTTTACCAGATGCTCACTCAGGAACCATGTCTGAAGCTCGTTGGTTCGGAGTACCTGGCTGACAAGAAGATCGTTTCGGCTTGAAATACGAGCGATGATTTATTTCAATCGCGATGATCGCTCAACCGGGAGAAAGATTGCTGGTCTGAATTGCTCACTTCAGATTGTTCCGCTGGTCTAAATTTTCTTGAGCCAGGGCTGGCGCATGCGAACCCGGCCGTCATCGTCCCATTTGACGACTGCATCCTCATCGTTTGATCGCTCAACCGTACCAAGTTCCCCGGTGGGCTTCCCGAAATTGCCCAGCTCTTCGACGCGGTCCCCAGGATTGAATTCTTCGTTCGTTGCTGGAGGCTCAACCAGTCGGGGCTTCCGGGCCCGGTCGGAATCAGCCGTAGCCCCGCGGTGCGCCAGCGGCGGTTGACGGGCTTTGTTTAGCTTGGGTATTATCCTTTTCTTAATAGCTTTCATAGGGGCCCATTCTTTCCAAAAGACCTGTTACTGGTCAGCTCAGCATTTTCGTTGACTACATTCGCGACGGGATGAGCATGATTACACACTCTCTACGCAGCAGAAGTGCTGTCGGGAACCACGGCAAACAAACCGTTCCGACTGGCAGACCGCTTTCAGATGGAGTAGGACAACTAAAGTACGAGGCGATGCAAGCCCGCTGACTCCATCAAGTCCTCACTAGGCCACCTCTTTTCGTTCAGCGCTTGGCGGCAGTTCTACCAATTCTTCAAACAAAGAACGGTAATGAATCATCGCCGTACGCAATTCCTCCGTCGTCGCTTCATCCTTCCCGACCCGCAGGGCAATCTCGTGCGCTGACCGATAATTTTCCACCACTCGCGGATGGTCGACAGAAATGTCCGCCGCACGCTGATCAAAATCCGACACTGGATAGCCGCGGGCTTTCATTACCGAGGACAGCAGGTCATCCGCTTCCGCAACCGCTCCCTTCGGCGAATCGACAAAGCGAGACTGCAGGGATGTCCACTGTTTCGAAAAACGCTCGTGTTCGATTGGGTCCAGATCGCGAATATTGAGTTTCTCTACTCGCTTCTCACGATCCTCCAATTTTGCTTCTGCCTTTCTTCCGGTTCCGTGTACCAATACTGCGCGATCGTATTCGGGGCCAAATTTCTTTCTCAGCTCGGCGGTCGTCTTCTTGCGACTTAACAGATAGAGCGCAGCAAGCACTGCGACAATCGCGATCAGCACGACCGCGACGATTATCAGTTTAGGGTCCGTCCATTGCAGATTCATCGAAACCTCCATGTATGCGAGCCAGAAGAACTTGACTTCGTCTGGCAAGCTTTGTTTCCGAAGCGAGTCCTTTGAGTAGTGAGTATGGGCCTCGGAGTTTCGAAAGACTGGTCAGAATTGATCGGTTTGTGAGTCTCGGAGCCGCGCCTTCGCCTTTTTCCAACCTGAGCGATTCTGCACAGCATTGCTTCCGCGAGGATGTAATTCTGAGGTTACCTTTAAAGAGTTATTCGCTAAGCTAAGGAGGTTTCATGTCGTTTGGGCTTTACTCGATTGGGTTTGCCATCTTGATCGGCGGGTTGATTTACGCCGCTCATCTGCTGCACGTGCCTGCACACTGGATTGTCGTGGGAGCGGTTGTGCTCATCGGCGTCGGGATTCTTTCAGGCGTGAAGGCCACTCGCCAGAAGGATTCCGGGGAGTAACCGCTGGCACCAAGATGCCGGCGAAACCTGTCTTACCATCGACGAACGAACTAATGCGGGAGTTAGTCGTGAAGAACGATATTAAGCAGCGAGCTGTGGACTTGCAGTCCTTCATCACCGTAGTCGACGAAACCCAGCTTTCTGAACCGGTTCATGAAAAAACTGACGCGGGAGCGCGTGGTGCCGATCATGGCGGCGAGCGTCTCCTGGCTGATTTTGGGGATTACCATCTCCGGGACGCCGTCCTTGCCGAAATGTGCCAGCAGAAGCAGAATCCGCGCGAGTCTTTTTTCGCTGGAATTGAAGAGCTGGTCAACTAAATCCTCTTCATACCGGATGTTCCGTGCCAGCAGATACGCCACGAACATGTCGGAAAACTCTTTTTCCCGGTGGAGCGCCTCTACCATGGCTTTCTTATCGATGCGGAGCAGTTCGCAATCCGTCATCGTAGTTGCGGAACCCATCCGGAACGCCTGCCCAGCCATACTGCCTTCACCGAAAAAGTCCCCTTGGTTCAATATCCCCAAGGTCGCTTCCTTGCCGATCTTGGACACCACCGACAACCGAACCCTCCCTTTTTGGATGTAAAAAATTGCATCAGCCGCATCTCCCTGCGTGAACACGGTGTGCTTTTTGGGAAAAGCTACTCCTTTCTTGCCCGCGCCGATCGTGGCAAGAAAACTCTTCGGGTTCAAGTCACGTCCTTTCTTCACGAGTGCGAGTGGGGATGTCATAAGCGGGCCTCTCTCCGAGCCGAAACTACACTCCCTTGAATTGTGACACACTGAATTTGGGAAAAATGGTCACTTTTGCTCACAATGAACGCTACCGTACGCTCCACAATCCGGGATTCGCCAGCTAGCTTCGCGTCTCCGCAACAGCAAACCCTGCCGTCTCCAACAATTTCGAAAGTGAGCAATATGGAACATCTTCCCCAACTGAACGGTCGCATGATGCAGCGTGTGAAAGCTAAAGACCTCACCGCAAAACAACTCTTAGCCGTGTCCTGCCCTACTTGTGGGGCAGCGGTGGGAGAAGTGTGCGAGTTGAACACAGGCGCGCCTCGCACGGAGCCTCACCGAGATCGAAAACTTTCGGCAGCGGACTCTGCAGAGAAACTGGTCCCCCAGCCGTTTGAACCTAGTTAGCCGGGCGCTCGCCTACGTGAGAGTCAAGACTTGATGGCTTGTCTCATTTTATACGCAAAGTCGTTATCAGTCTGTTGCGGAATCGTCGCTTTCGGTAAGAGGCAGATTCCGGTTGCTGGGTCGACACCTATAAGGACTGCGACACCTTACTTCGACGCTAGCATTCCACAGAGCTAACATTCCACAGAGAAGGACCGCTGTCTGTGCACTAACGCCCAGTTATGGGACACCCACATTGTGAGCGCGACTATCTTGAGATGACACAAGGCCTGCGAAGCAGAAAGCTGGCGCGAATCCAAGAACTGGACTCGCGCCACCACAGGTGAGCTGGTTTGTCCGCGGGCGACCCGCCGGACAAACGAACTACATTGTGAAGCTAAGCGCCAGGTTCACGCCAGGGAACGACGAGTTACATAGGTAGTACACGCCATCAATTTCGATCACATAAACATTTTGCGTATACAACCAGTTGCTCGGCCACGCTTGCTCAAAGCCGAACCAGTAGCCGCCATATTGAAACCGGTGATTGCGATAATCGTTTTCGCTAACGCGGAAACTATGTTCCCGTCCGAAATTGGCCTTGAAGCGATCGTCGGGGATGCGCCCGCCACCCTTATTGCCGGCACTCTGATGTTGCTGAACGTTGTTCTCTGCCGGTTTGCCACCCTTAGCATCCTGGCGGGCGTTTTGCTCCGGCTTCCCACTCTTGTCGTCTTGCCGCGCATTGTTTGCCTCCGGCTTCGCGGATTTTTCCGGTTGCGCTTTCTTTTCTTCCTGCGCAGGTTTGGCTTTTTGTTCATCTTGATCGTGCTGCTCCTGCGCGAACGCCGGAGCCACTGCGACGAGCGTCAAAGAGACTAGTGCTGCAGTCATAAGTCCTGCTAACTTCATGCGTATTACCTCCGTTTTTAATTCCTGTCTATGGTCGCGAGTTGCAGTTACTGCAAGCTACCAGTGGTCGCATTCACCGGGCTGCCAATGGCTGCGCCCGATACCAGAAGCTCAACCCTGCGGTTCTGTTGACGTCCAGACGAGCTCTCGTTTGAAGCGACAGGCAAGGTGTTACCAAAACCTCTGGACGAAACGGAGTTGGTTGCCACGCCTTCTTGCACCAGATAATCGCGCACCGAACTGGCTCGGTTCTCGGACAGCGTCTGATTCATCGCGTCGCCGCCAACATTGTCGGTATAGCCGCCAACTTCTATGTTGAGTCCGGGGTAAGCAAGCAGAATGCCAGCCACTTTCGCCAGTTTCTCCCGCGCACCCGGCTTTAATGAGTATTTTCCCGTGTCGAATAAAACATCGGACATACTCACGATCAGACCCCGCGCACTGTCGCGAGTTTGAAGAATTGAGTTCAATTGCTCCGACAATTTTGTTCGCATCGCCGCTTTATCGGTTTCCGCCTGCTGCGCCGAGGCCTGAGCCGCCAGCGCCGCCAAGCGAGATTGTTCCGCGTCGGCCTGCGCGGCCGAGAGCGCAGTCGCGGACGCCGCCTGATTGTTCGCCATGTCCGATTGCGCCTGCGCAGTCGCTGACTGAGCGCTTGCCGCATCAGCTCGAGCTTTGGCCGCGTCGGATTCGGCCTGGTCTCTCGCTGCCTGAGCATGCGCCGCATCCGATTGGGCTCGATCTTTCTGCTGCATCGCACTATCAGCTTGCGCCTGCGATTTTGCCTGGGCGTCGGTCGAGGCTTGCCGTTCGTTGGCCAGCCGGATCTCGTCCAGTCTCTTGACTGCGATTTCGCGCGCATCTTCGGCCGTCTGCACGGCATCTCGCGAAACTGAAATCAGTGGTTTATTTTCGATGTGTTTTCTGGTGGCATATTCGTCCGCACTGTTCATCAACTGCACCGCGTGTTGATAGCTGTCGTGGGCATATTGCTCGGCCCCCTCAGACTGCGCGATGCGCAACGCGTTGCGCGCTTCGAAGAATTCAAGCGGCAACCTGGCATTTAGAACAACCGGGTCGAACCGGTAACCGGTTGGAATGTAGCCTCCGCGCTCCATCAGTTCATACTTTGCATTGACTTCCTCGCTGGTGCCCTTGGTGTTCCTGAGGACTACATTCTCCAGCACAACCACATTGCTCGGTTGCCGAACCGCGTAATAAGGTTCCGCGGTCACAATCATGGCAAACGCCTGCAGGTCGGTGGTTACGTTGAGTTTGCTCCGCTCGTTGTCGCCGACTAGCACTTCGCCAAGGTTTACCGCACGGCCCTCCGGAGAAATCGCCCACAAAACGTAGGTTAGGTACTCGTTGCCAAAGGTCTTCGGCGTTTGCAGGTTGCCAAATTCCGCTTCGATCTCGATGGAGCCCTTCTTGCTGTTGACCTTGGCTTCGCCAGACGCCGAGGGCATCAGGCTGGTCCCCGAGAAGTCGAGCTTCGAGCTTCCGCTGCGATACCGATAGTTGACCGCTTGCACGGTGCGACTGACTACGATCACGCGGAATGTGGGCGTCGAATTCATGGGTTCGACTCCAACCGCTATTTGAGAATTGCTTTGCGCCACAACTGGCAAACTCAGGGCGACGATCGCAGCTAACAACAATTTCTTCTTCACAAGTGTCTCCTTGCAGCAGATATTTGCTGCGGTGTTTCCCGTATCCTTAATTTGTGAACGTATTCCGAATTCCGGCTGGCTTCCTTAAGCGAATTCTTCAGGTGCCAACGTGGATCCGGGAAAGCGAATTAAAAAGGCCAAAAACGTTGCACAGCCATAGAACCACGGCAATCACCACAACGCCGTTCAAGATTGATTTGATTTGTCCCTGCATGGGAATAAAGCGATTGACCAGCCACAACAGAACACCGACCACGATAAGGACTTCCAGTAATTGGACCAGAGGCATAATCTTTGGACTCTTCCTTTTTCACGTTCTTTTTTCTGAAGCAACCTATGTCGTTACTCGTTGGGAGTCGTTGCCCTTGATTTAAGCCCGCCACGCCATTCAGGGTCGAATCGTGTTTCGCCGCAACCAGCCCCACCCCAGCTACGAATGGAGAGCGCCGATTGGCTGGATGTGGCCGTTTGCCGTGAGCTACGAGAATTCGTCCAGCTGCCGCCGAGGAATCGAAGCTACGAATTGGCGTTCGCGGCTTCGTCTGCACATTCAGCAGAAATAAAGAATGACAGCGATCGGTTTTCGCGTCTGAGCAAGATAGCTCACATCTGTAGATTGAACTGAGATTGTCACCAGACCGTTCGTTTCGACTACGGTGACCGCACCGGTGCTGTCACGGCCAGGAAGCGCCGATTCGAGCGGATCCATCAATTGTGGCTGCTCAATCCTCCACGCGTTGCCGCCGTTCGCAACTTCCATTGGCGTCCAGCCACTCCAGCAGCGAGCGCACGCTGGCCCGCGCCAGCGCGATCGCGCAGTCCGCCGCGCCGTAGTAGATGTTGAGGGTGTCGCCATCGGCCTCCATCGTGTATCCGCATGGGAACACAACATCGTCAACGTCTCCGTGGCGTTCGTACTCCGCCTCCGGTCCAAAAATCCACGAATCGCCCCGTAACAGACACTTTGCCGGATTCTCCAGTTCAAACAAGCCCAGGCCCAAGCGATACAGGCAGCCGGAAGGCGTGTGTCGCACGCCGTGATAGAACACAAGCCACCCTCTCGACGTTTCAATGGGAGGCGGCGATAGGCCAATCTTATTGGCGTCCCACCACGCCCCACGCCGAGCTTCCAGCATCAGCCGGTGACGTCCCCAATAGCGCAGGTCGGGAGAATACGAGATCCACATGTGCGCTCCGAGCGCCGTCATCGGGCGATGGATCAGCGCCCAGCAGCCGTCGATTCTTCGAGGCAGGAGTGCTGAATCTTTGTCGTCGGGAGGCATGATCACGCCATATCTTTCGAACGATCGAAAGTCCTTCGTCAACGCCAGCGAAACTCCAGGGCCACCGCGAGAATAAGACGTATAGGTCACGACGTATTGCTGCAGTTCGGGCACGAACGTGATTCGCGGATCCTCGATACCCCAAATCTCTTCTGGAAAACGCTGCGGATCCGGCATCAGCGTCGGTTCGCGATCGATCTCCCATCCATCGACGCCGTTCTTCGAACGCGCCGCGCAGAGATGCGACAGCCCGCGGCGGTCTTCTACGCGACAGAGCAGCAACGTCGTGCCATCCGGCAATAGAGTTGCTCCGGCATTGAACACACTATTGATGGAGTAAGGCCAATCCTTGCGCGTCAGGATTGGGTTGCCCGGATGGCGCAGCAGCAACGGCGGGTAATGCGTGCTTTCAACATCGATCAGAGTCGTTCCAGGAGTTGTCATGAATGATCTTTCAGCCTTTCAGGTGCCAGCGTTTCAGAGAGCGATTCGGAGTCGACCACCGCGCCCATTTCCAGCAGCGCCATTAGAAACGACAGCGTCGATTCCGCTCCCTCGTTCTGGTTGGCGCGTTCGGGATGCAAGCCATCCCGGCAGCCGCCTGTAACCGAGTCGTAGAGCGGGACTTGCAAATCGTTGTCGCCAAGAAACCAGTTAAAAACCGACCACGCTTCGTTGCGCCACCGCTTCTCGCCGGTGACCCTGTACGCTTCGAGACACGCAGATACCGCGCCGGCAGCCTCAATCGGCTGTTGATCGAAACGCGCCTTGTCTCCACCCTGGCGATAGAAGCCTTGCGACCCGATCGGGACAAAATGACGGTTGGTCTCGCAGTGCTGCGTTTTCATCAGCCAACTCAAAGCTTCGAGACCGGCGGAAATCATGCGGTCATCCGCGCAGGCAGACCCCACGACCAGCAGGGCTTGTGGCAGCCGGGCATTAGCGTATGCGACAACATTCTCGAACCAGTTCCACTCCGGACGCCGGATCGACTCATACATTTCGAGCAATCGCCGGCTGAGAACGGACCTCAACTTTTGGGCATCGCGGTCCCCAGGATAGGAATTGAGATATTCCTGCAGTCCCAAAAGCGTGTAAGCTGAGGCGCGCGGACTGTAGATCTCGATTGCGACTGGAACCGCGAACTCAAACAGGCGTCCGGCAGCGCTTCTCAACCCCTCGTTCTTCGATCGCCCGAGAACCGTTCCCAAGCTCCACAACGCGCGGCCGTGGCAGTCTTCCGAGCCCACCGGTTCATTCCAGCGGCGATCGTAGCCGAGAAAGTTCCGAAACCTGCCACTGGCGGGATCGAACGCATGTTCGAGGAACGCCAGATAGCGGCCGGCGAAATCCGCAATTGATAGATTCCTCTTCTCTTGTCCGGCTTGATGATTCGCCTCCCTTTGAGGTTCAGCTGTAGCTGGTTTTTCCAGCATTACCGAAAAGATAAGCGCACGGGCGTTGTCGTCGGTAGTATGACCCTCGCCGCGATTGGGGATGGTGAAGATCGCATGCTGCAGGATGCCCGTGTCGTCGGTCAGGGCGTTGACATGATCCAGTTTTAATTCCGGCAGTTGGTTCAGCAAGGCGGGGGTGGCGCGAGCCGAAAACTGCACGCGAGGATTCTCCGTGCGATCGCTGCGCACGCGAACGAAGCTCTCCATGTAACCCTGCGCCACTCGCTTCCACACCATGTCACGTCCAAAAAGATAGGCGCGTTTTCGCATAGCATGGCGGATCGCGGGAGTGTCCAAAAGCTCGATGGTCCTGTTTGCGATCGCCTCGGGATTCTGAAACGGCACCAGCGCTCCGCGGCGGTCGTCTAACAGCTCAATGGCGTGCCAATAGGGAGTCGAAATGATCGCTTTACCCGCACCGAGCGCGTAGGCAAGCGTTCCCGAAACCACTTGCTCCTCAAACCGATACGGAGTGATGTAAATGTCGGCCGCGCCGATAAACTCGGCCATTGCTTCAGGACTGACAAAACGGTCGTGGAACATCACCTGCTTTTCCACGCCCACTTCTTTTGCCAGGGCTTGCAGACTGACCCGGTAGTTGTCTCCCTCGCGTCGTAGAATGTGCGGGTGAGTCGCACCGGCCACAATATACATCACGTTCTCGTGTCGGGACAGAATCTGCGGCAGAGCGCGAATCACGTTTTCAATACCTTTGTTCGGCGAAAGCAGGCCGAACGTCAGCAGCACCGCTTTTCCCTCCACTCCAAAACGATCTTTGTAGAAATTTGGATCGAGGAAAGGAAAGTCCGGCACGCCGTGCGGCACCATGTCGATCTTGCTGCCCGGTACCTTGAATATTTCCTGCAGGAACTGCGACGACAGTTGGCTCATCACGATCAGCCGGTCGGAGAGTTCCGCGATTTCTTCCATCGCCCTGAGTTGATCCGGATTCGGTTCGCGCAGAACCGTATGCAGCGTCGTCACAACCGGCATCTTCAGGTCGCGCAGTAAATGCAGAATGTGGCTTCCGGCCGGACCGCCGTAGATCCCGTATTCGTGCTGCAGGCACACCATGTCGATGTTATTGAAGTTCAGAAACTGAGCCGCACTGCGATACGATTGAATCTCGTCCTGCGCCAAAGTCCATCGCACCCGCTCCGGATAGTCATATTCCTGGCCCGCATCGTTGACCGGTAGTGCCATCAATCGAACGGAGCCATATTCCGACGCGAGGGCCGCGCATAAGTCGGTGGTAAACGTCGCAATTCCACATTGACGCGGAAGATAATTTCCGATGACCGCGATCCGGCTGGGCAGTGACGCCTTTGCTTGCCAGCTTGGACGCGTCTCCGAAACGGTGCGCTCTGGCGAGAGCGAAAGCGCGGCCTCCAACGGTCCATTCGGAAATACGGTGATGGGTAGCGCCACTCGCGGCTCTCACTTCCTGGGTAACAGTTTCGACGCGCGCCCCTTGCAACATGGGTCCGGCCCGGAGTCGAGGCTGGACGCTTTCGTCCAAACGTTAAGGTACTTGGGTCGTCGCTAAGTATGGAACGAAGCGCACAAGAGTACTGGTCAAAATTGACCAGCAAGATAGAGCACCGTAAAGATCTCAGGTTTTTCGCGGCGAGTAGTACAGACAAAAGAGTTGCAGAAAATAAGGTGGCGCAGTCCCTAAATTACCGCGCCACCACCGGAGCCCAACAAGATCGAAGAAGAAGGACCCTTAGCTCCTTCACAGACTGTTCACCCTCGTTGGCAATACCCTACAGCTATTTACATCCGCATGTATGTTCAGAATTGCACACTATCCGGAATTTATTGGAGCTCCTTCGCTTCCCTCTTTAACTTCAAATTCAAATGAAGGGACTCGACGATTCGGCCTGCTCCAGTCGTATCGCGCAAAAGTGAGCAAAATAGATCAGATTTCTGGTTATAGATTGGGCGATCATGCCGCTTGAGTCGAGTAGTTCTTCTCGCTCTTTCAGGTTCTCTGAACTAAGTCAGCCCATCTGAAATCATTCCTTCTTAGTTCGATGGATAAGTTCGGCGGATCGCTTCCGCATTTACGATCGCTGGATCTTCCCAAGGAGTCATTTGTGAAAAAACTATTCTCTCTGTTACTGATGAGTCTGATTGGCTTGGTTGGAACCTTCGCGTGGGCCGGTTCGTCTCGAGACGACACCATCGATCGCCTGCAATCCTCCGTCGACGTGCTCCACAGCATCATGGCAACCCCCGACAAAGGTATTCCTGAAGAAGTGTTGAACGGCGCGAAGTGCATGGTCGTAGTACCGAACCTGGTCAAAGGTGGTTTCGTCTTTGGCGCCAAGCACGGCCGCGGCGTCGCAACCTGCCGCACCGCCACGGGCTGGAGCGCTCCCGCATTTGTGACGATCGGCGGCGGCAGTTGGGGACTGCAGATCGGGGTCGAGGATGTGGATCTGATCATGCTCGTTATGAACGATCGCGGATTGCAACATCTGCTCTCCAGCAAGTTCGAACTTAATGGCGACGGATCTGTTGCCGCCGGTCCGGTAGGCCGTCAAGCCACCGCCGGAACCGATTGGAAGCTCAACACGGAAGTCTTAAGCTACTCGCGCTCCAAAGGCGTATTTGCCGGTCTGACGCTGGAAGGTGCCGTAGTCGAGCAGGACAACGACTCGACGCGTGCGATTTACGGCGAACATATGAAGTTCCACGACATACTTTCGGGTAGGGTGCCAACTCCCGCAAGCGCAGCGGCCTTCTTGCAGGCGGTTGCCGATGCGGGCCATCAGGCTCATATCGCGGAAGCCAAGTAAGGCTCGATCAGTCCATAACGTTGAAAAGCAAGGGCATGATGTACGTCTGCTGACCGAAAATGCGCAAGCGATCGGTCAGCTTTTCTTGCTTCTTAGCAGGCTGCGGAAAAAACTCTGCACCGCGCGATGTGGGAAGGGTGCGAGCTGCATCGGCTGCGGAAAAACTACCATTCGTGCCGGTTTAGGGAAGGGCACGAGTTCCACTCGTGCCGTAAAATCCCACGGATTCAGCGGCGGCTTCCAGCCACTGGGGGAATTCTGCAATCGGAAAACCCTTTTCCGCAACCTCTTTCTCTAATAACTGCTGGGTTCCCCCGTGGAGGCAAACCGCAGTCCAGCAATCTCGGCTCCGGAAGCTAGCAAGTCGCGAATCCGCCCCGTATTTGGACCGGCCTGCTCTTCGGCAGACAAGAAGCAGCGCACCGCCTGCTCCAGGGTCGCCCCCTGCGGCAGACGAAAAATCCACGGGATGTTGGTCGAGGTTAGCGCGCGATCGGCCGAGAGCGCCAGCACCGGCAAGAATGACTTTACCGCCAGTTGCTCAGCCAGATGGCTCGAATCGCGGTCCAGCGCAATCACACCGAGCACATTTTGGTCGAAAATCGCACTTACCAGCCCCGTTGATGCCTTGCCCCACGAGACATCCGAAGGAACCGCGATCAACTGGAAACGCAGTCCTGTCGTCGTCTTGGAAGCCGTCTTCGAAGCCTCCGTCAAAACTGCCTGCACCTCGGCTGACGCGATGGCCTCCTCCGCATTTGGACCAAACACCGCGATCCTCGCCTCATTCGGGCTTACATCCCCTACAGAGGGGCCGGAGTACGAGACGCCGTCCTCACCGACGCGAGCATAAGGCATACTCACTCCTTTCGCTGCAGAGGTGCTCGCCACCGTCGCCGCGGCCGGAACAAACGGCGCGGACTCTAAGTGCGCAGGTAATGGATCCATGGAAGCCGAACGATATTCGATGGCTCCGTTATGCACCCGCGCCAGATACATGGGCGCAATGTTTTTGCTATTCGTGTCGAAGACCATGTGTCCGGTCACGCCGTCATATTCATAGACTTGTGCCAGCGCGTCCATGATGCGAGCTTTGTTCAGGCCCGCTTCGCAGATGGAACTGAGCAGCACGCTCATCGCGTCGTAGGCCAGAGAGGCAAATTGTTCAGGCTTCTCTCGGTACTTCAGCGCATAGTCACCCTTGAATTTCTGCCAGCGCGCGTCCGTGCGCGACGCGTCATAGGGAAAGACCGCCTCAAACCCCTCGGCCACGTCTCCGGCTTGCGCGATCAAGTCGTCGCCAATGGTGCGGTAGCTTCCAAAAACTTTTTGCTTCATTCCCAGTTCATGCATCTGCTTCAGGATCATTGCCGTCTGGGCCTGATCGGTCCACAGCACGATGCCATCTACGCGCGAGTCCTCAATCGCCCGCAGTTCGCGCCGAAAATCGGTAGTCTCGGCCGGAAACCGCTGCTCCAGGGCCAATGGATGCCCCAACCGCTGCGATGCATCTTTAAACTTAGGTGAGCCGAAACGACCGTAACGGTTGTTGACCCGCAGCAAGGCCACTCGCTTTAGCTTCAGTTCGTCATAGATGTGTCGCGCCAGCGTATTCGCCTGCACACGATCGTCCTGCAGGTCGGTGAAATACCACGGAATGTAAGTCTCGGGAATCGTCGGATCGGTTGAAGCTGAATTGACGATCGGTATCTCCGCGCGCAGCGCCAACCGTAGCAAAATATGAGTTGACTCCGAACTGATCGAGCCGAAGATCGCCCAGTCCTGATCGTCGTACACCATCTTCACCGCCTGGTTTGACGCCGCTCCCCAGATTTCCTGCGAGGTGGGCCGCTCATCGCCGTACACTGCCTTCGCTTGCCAGTTATCGTAGTCGTTGCGAGGCAGCAGTTTGAAAGGCTTGCCGCAATATCCGCCCCGCGCATTCGCATCGTCTACAGCGAGCTGCGCACCGTTCAGCATCCTTTGGCCAAAAATCTGTTCTGGATTCTTGTCGATTGGCCCCAGAAATCCGATCCGAATTTCCGTCAGATCCTTCAGGTCGGGATCAGGAATATCCCGCGCCGCTCCCGAGTAAATATTGGTCTCGATATAGTGGCGATAATAGGGCTCGGCGAACTTCGAGTAGGGCTGCAGGTCCTTCGGTTCGCTGGCATAAGGCTCTACTGTACGCTGAGCACGCGGCTTTGGTCGATGCGTACCGCATGAACAAGCATCGACGGCTCGTATCGAATCAAGTCCACCTTGTCCAAAAGCTAAAGAGACCACGAGCGAACTGAGCGTGGCGGTGAACAGCCCTTTGGCCAACCTTCCGCGCTGACCGGCAATGCGCGTATTCATAAGCCGACCTTTCTATCTTGTTTTCCTTGCCAGCCGTTTTTGCTCACGCACTGCTACCGGTCGACTTTCTTGAACATGGCAATCGCTTCGATCTCAATTAATAATTCCGGACGGCATAATATCGCCTGGATCCCCGTCGACGCAGGCACCGGATCGAGCTCTTGTTTGTCGTAGAACGCGGTGCGCTCCTCATTGAATTCGGCATAGTCCCGTTCAATGTCCCGCAGGTAGCAACTGGTGCGCACAATGTCGTGCCATGTCGCCCCCTCGGCCTCGAGCAATCCTGTGATGTTCTGAAATGTCCGCTGGCATTGTGCGCGGAAGTCGCCAATGTGGACACTCACTCCATTTTCATCGATGCTCGCAGTCCCCGAGATTAGCAGAACGACAATTTTGCCAATGTCGATGCGCATTCCCCGGGAAAAAGTGCTGGGCTTTGCGTAGTCATACGCTTCGTTCAAAACGTTAAGGTTGGTAATCGCGCGCTTTTCAATCGGTGCGATCGAGGTGGACACTTCCTGCACTAACTCCTGTAAGTTCATAACTCCCCTTTCAATGCTCTATTTCTGCCGGATTCCGTGACTCAATCCCTTCGCGGTCGCCACCCACACATCGTCGCCCTGAAAATCGATCCCGAGGATGTAGTTGTGTGCGGGAGCCGTTTTCACCGCCACCGGAGTTACCTTCCCACTCGCGTCGCGCACATACATTTCCGGCGTTCCTGTCTCTAGCGCAGGACGGTACACTGCCCAATTCACGCCGTCGTAGTAAGCAAGTCCCTTGTCGGTGCAGAACCACGCGCGAGTACCATCCACTCCTTTGACCTGGTTCGTAAAGTTAGACGGCAGTCCACTGTCCTTAGTCAGGAAGTTATGCCAGCTTCGTCCGTCATAACGGCTGTCTCCAAAATACGTCGCGACCCATAACGTGTCATCCACATAACTCACCGAGGTCGTGATCTTATGGATCAAACCCTGGTCCTTGAATAACACTAACTCGTTCTCGCCGTCCGGATCCGTATAGTCTTTCCAGCGCCCCGTCGCGACCGTATATTCCAGCACGCCGCTTCCCCACACCGCGTAATACACCTTGTCGGCGGCCGCGCTCACGGCATAAGTCCAGATCTCCGCCATCGGAGTATTGCGTTCGTTGTAGAGCGACCATTCTCCGGTGCGCGTGTTCAGCCGGCTCGCCCCCGCCGCGGTTGCCGTCCACACGAAGTCGCCCTGCACTCCGACGCCGTACACCACGTCATTCGAAAGTCCCGAGTTGAGTTGTGTGTAGGTATCGATCCGGCCGGCGGAGATGTGGCTCAACCCCGCCATCGTTCCCACCCAAAGATCGCCCGTACTCTTATCGAGCGCCAGCGAGAGCACCGCCCGATGCGCCAAGCCATCCTTCGGAGTGAATACCTTCCACTTACCACCTTCTAAGAGAGCCAAGCCGTTCTCAGTGCCTGCCCACAACCGATCGCCATCCACCAGAACAACGAAAACGTGGTTGTCGGGCAGTCCGTTCGCCGTTGTGTAGTTTTCCCAGCGAAACTGCGGCAGGGACAATGATGACAAGGTCGATGCCGGCGTCTCTATCTTCGCCCTGGACCCGGAAGCGGCAGGCTTCCCTACCCCGGACTTCACTGCGCCAGCCAGCGGCAATGTCACTAAGAGAATTAGGCTCAACAGGCGCAGCTTCATAGCGTCCTCAGATATTCGATCAGGTCGTTCAGTTCATCCTTAGTCAAATCGTTGGTCGAGCCATGCTGGTCGTGGGGATTAAAAACGGTCCATATCTCTTCCAACGAGCGCGCTGATTCGTCATGCAAATAGGGCGCAGTTAGAGCGATGTTCACAAGTTGCGGAGTATCAAAGATCGGCGAGCGGTCCGTCCACTTGCCCGTGCCGACGTCGAACTTCTTCTGGCTGGTGTACTTTGGGCCACTATGGCAATAAGCACATTGGTTAGTCTCTGGGATCTCTTTGCCAAATTTGTTCACGGTGCGGAAGAAGATGGCCTTACCCCGTTCCTGCACCTCGGTTAGTTGTCCATCGCGGGGACGGAAACGATTCGGTCGTGTCGGCAAGCTGTAGATATAGTCGACTAAGTCGGCCAACTCCGGTGGCGTGTAACTCTGCGAACGGTAAAAGTACATTTCGGTGCGCGGGCCGCACTCCTGCGCCATGCTCGGATTCCCTCCGTTCCACTTGAACGGCTCCGTGCCGGCCAGGTCCTCGATCAGCCGGTTGTCCACGATGTCTTTGCCAAAACCGTCCGGTTCCAGATCCCACGTCAGTCCGTCAAACGTCGCATCAATGTGGCAGTTCGCACAGCTGAATTGACCCTGAAAGGCATAGCGGGATGTGTTGAAGAGTTGCTCCCCGCGGCGCAACGCAGAGATGTTATTCGACCCGCCCAATTCGATCGTTCTGACCAACTTATTACTCGCAACCTCGATCACGCTCAACGTGTCATCCATGCGATTCGCTACATACAGTCGCTGGCCATTCGGACTCATCACAGCGCCGCGCGGATTCTTTCCGACCGCAATCCTCGCGATTACATAGTTCGCGGAGGCCGACAGATCGTTCACGAATGGCTTACGGTGGCTATGTGCGAAAGCCAAGAGACGTTTCGTATCGAGCACTGTGACAACGTCCGAGCCCGAAGCCGTTACATAGATACGCGACTTGTCGGGCGTGATCGCCACCCCGTATTGGAGTGAATAATAGTGTTCGAGTTCGTCCAGCGGCACCTCGATCGCGCCCCCCGCAGCCACATTGGCGTCGGCGCCCACATCCGCACCAAAGACAGTCAGCGAATGACCAAAGACCCAGCCGTGCTCGACATGCGCCAGCGGAACCAGATTTTTCGGACGCATCTGCGCCACCACGCCCAGCCGCCCGTCCGCCGAAACCGCGACATGAAACATTCCCGCAACGCCGTCCAGCGGTATTCGTTCCACCACCATCTCTCGTGCCGTGTCGATCACCGTAATTTCGGACTGCGGCACCGTTCGTTGTGCGCCAATTCGCGGATAGACGTGCGTGCAATACACCCGGCTTCCGTCCGCGGAGAGTGTCAGATAACTCGCGCCGTGACCAGCCGTCAATCGTTTGCGCTCTACGCCGGATGCAACGTCGATTACCGAAACGTCGTTACTGATTCGGTTTGCGACATACAGCGTCTTTCCCGAGCGATCCACCACCACACCGTACGGTTCGGCGCCGGTTGCGATGGTACGTGTTACCGCACCAGTACCGGCCTCGCTCGTTGCCGTGTTAGTCTTCGCGACTTCGATCACCGATACGGTGTCGTCCCACGAATTCGTGACGAAGACCCGTCGTCCGTCCCGCGACACGGCAACCGTGCGCGGAATATGGCCGACGCGAATCCTTTGCAGAATCGCGAAGTCTTTCGCGCTTAACACCAGCAGTTCATCGCTCCGCTCGCAAACCACATAGAGGAAGCGCCCATCGGGCGAGGACGCCATCTCCGACGGCGACAGATACTTCCCATCCGCGCTTGGGGCGCCAGCCTGCGCGGGCGGTAGAGCTGCAGATAGAAGCAGCATCGCGAACGCCGCCGCACCCACAGTCAGCGCTATCCGTGCTCCCAATCCGCGCCTCACTTCGATTCTTCCACCTTGAGGATCCCGTCAATCTTCGGATCTTCAATAATTTGCTCTTTGCCACTCGGCCAGCGAATCACGAGTTTCTCGACTTTCGTTGCCGCACCCAGGCCGAAGTGAATCCGATCATCATCCTGCGAAAGATATCCCGATCCCGCGGACCGCTCGGCCACCTGCGTGCGTCCACCCGCGGTTAATTCCAAATGTGCACCCAGCCCGCCGCGATTACTCTTTGTGCCTTTCAATTTGATCGTGAGCCAGTGATTCGCGCTCTGAGTTACGTTGTGCAGCAATGTGCCCGGGGCGTTCAGGTTCACCATGTAAGCATCGATCTTGCCATCATTGTCGTAATCTCCGAAGCAGCCGCCGCGGGCTACAGTCTTTACGTCGAGCACCGCGCCACCTTGCCGCGATACGTCCTCGAATACGCCACCGCCCAAGTTACGAAACAGCGATTGCTCCTGCGGCACCATGTTGATGAGCCCACCGTGAAACGACAGGATGTCGAGCCAGCCGTCGTTGTCGAAGTCGTAAACGCCCGTGCCCCAGCTCGTGTATTGCGCCTCTGCCTGCGCCAATCCGGACGCGGCCGAAGCGTCTTCAAAGCGTCCCTTGCCGGTATTGCGCATCAGCCGGTGGTATTTCGAATCGGTTACCCATAGGTCAAGTTTGCCGTCGCCGAAAACGTCCGCGAACACCGGACCCATCGAAGAAGTCGCCTCGCCGTTTTGCCCGTAGGCAACATCTTCGTCTAATGCCACTTCTGAGAACGTTCCGTTGTGATTGTTATGAAAGAGGAAGTTCTGCGTCTTATCGTTCGAAACGTAAATGTCGGGCCAACCATCTCCGTCAAAGTCCGCCGAGGTCACACCCATTGTCCGCCCAATTAAGGCGCTGATTCCGCTCTTGTCGCTTACGTCAGTAAAAGTACCGTCACAGTTGTTGTGATAGAGAACGTTAGTGTCGCCTTCATAGTCCAGCGGTCCAGGATAGTTATCCGCTGCATAATAACTGTGATAAGTTGGATCAAACTTGACATACCGTCCGATAAACAAATCCGCACAACCGTCTTTGTCATAGTCCAGCCATGCTGAACTAATGGACCAACGGTCTACTCTGATCCCAGCCTTCGCCGTAACATCCGTAAAGGTTCCGTTGCCGTTGTTGTGATAGAGCACGACTTTGCCATAGCCCGTCACCAGCAAGTCCACGAAGCCGTCGTTGTCGAAGTCCGCCGCCGCCACCGCTATCGAATACATATCCGGGGCAACTCCAGCCTTTTGTGTTACGTCTGTGAAGGTACCATCGCCGTTGTTGCGGAAAAGATGATTGTGCGGCGCCGGATCCGGCTTCACCTTCAGCGGATGCGGATGCATGCTATCGTCGAGAGGCTTTCCGCTCACCACATACAAGTCGAGCAAACCATCATTGTTGTAGTCGAACCATACACATCCTCCGCCGGTCGCCTCTAGTAGAGAGCCCAGGGCCTGCGAGCCCATGCTGTGCGTGAAGTGAATTCCCGAGGCTTCGGTAGCATCCTCAAAGCGGATCGGCGCGGACTTCGCCGCCGGAGTCTGCACCTTCGCCGCTGCGTTCTCGGCTGGCCGCCTCAGTTGTGTGACCTGCGCCAATCCCATCGGCGGGCTCATCATTATTATGAGTATGGCGAGCGCAAGCGGCAGGGCTCGCATCTCAGTTTCCTCCTTTGACCGTTTCGGCGGGTGCGCCGGTCAAGTCCGCCGGGGTTGTGCTCCGGAGTAGCACCGCTGGCACTGCATTGTCCGGCGCGTGCTCCGGTCCGGCATGGCAACCTACACAAATGCGTTGCTCGCCGCTGCGTGCCCACATCCAGCCATTTTCTTTGCGCACGACATTTCCTTGCGCGTTCAGCAATTCAAATTTCAGAGGACTGTCCCCGGGCGCTTGCACAAAAAACGATCCATCTTTCTCCACTGGGGCCGTCCCCAATACCTTCACTCTCCCGCTCTCATCAACGGTGGAAACGCGCACCAGCGCCAGCGCTGCGAGCGGCATCCCGGTATCGCGCGAGATGTAACTGTTCAGCGCCAATAAGTTCGTCGTCTTCCAATCGTGCAGCGCTGTAGGAAAACGGTTGGCCACCCGGCGCGGGGCGACGATCACCGGCTCCACCAGACTTTCGCCTGGCACTTCAAATAACGTGGTTAGTTCGTGACTACCGTGCCCCCACACCTTCAGCACAAAGGGTTGTTCCGTCGTGCTCTCGTTTGCTGCCGCTCCTCGTGACCGAACCGTCCGAGACGAGAGGACTAAGTCGCCGGTTTCCGTCTCCGCTATACCGCCGGTGTAGTCGCGCTCCGGAACATTCACCGTTACTTCGTGAGCTAAAGAAGAGGTAAAGCGGCCTAACCCGTGCATGCTGGAAAATAGAACGTCGCCATTCGCCGCCTGTATCGCGTTCGAGCGACCATGACCATGGTCGCAGCGATAAGCCTCCACACCGCTCCCATCCGGATACACGGCATAAATCTCCGGTGGCCCGCCACTTCCGAGGGGAAAGCTCGATTCGAATAACACGCGGCCATCCTGCAACACCGCAGTTGGCAGAAAATTTCCCGGAGCGTAAGTCAGCCGCAACGGCGTTCCGCTTCCATCCAGCGCCGCCACCTCCAATACAAATCGGCCGCCCGTCTTGTGCGCGTACACAATGCGTCCGTCCGGCAAGTACATCGGCCGCACACAGTCTTCCTCACCTGAAGTGACCCGTCGCGGCGCGCCTTTGCCCAATACCACCTCATACACTTGCCACGGATCGCCAGAATTTCGCTTCCCCGCAAACAGCGCGGACTTGCCGTCGAAGTTCAAGCTTGGATCAACCGCTGCCGAAAAGTCTGCAACCAGCGCGCGCGACTCAATCGCGCTCTTCACAACAATCGACCCTCCCCGGGGAAAGCGCTCCCCACCCCGAATCCAGGCTTGCGCGGAGTACGAAGGAGTGAGCGTAAACATCAAGGCAAAGTCTTTTTGTCTGGGAGATTTGGTGCCGTTCTTTACGAGAGTGCTGTCTGCGCTCGCGCTCGCTTCGACTGATAACCATCGCATCGCCACCAAGGTCGTACATCCCACCACGACCAGCATTACGACAGTCGAGATGGATAATTTCTTCATGACACCTGTAGGAGATAGATCAAGAAAGGAGATCGCGGACCGAAATCTATATGCGCCGTCACGGTCGCACCCCTCCCGCTACGACTAATTGCGGTCGCACCCTCACTGCGCCTTCTCGGATCGCGAGGTAGGGCCGTAGATCGATCATCATTTCGTCGAATTGCCTGAAGGTGAGGGACTGTTCGCCATCACTCATCGCCTGATCGGGACAGGGATGCACTTCGACGATCAGGCCATCCGCCCCCACCACCGTCGCCGCCCGCGCCAACACGGGGACCAGAGACCGAACGCCAGCAGCATGACTGGGGTCGACAATCACGGGAAGACGCGACACCGCCTTCAACACCGGCACGGCAGCGATGTCGAGCGTGTTGCGAGTTGCTGTCTCGAAAGTCCGAATACCGCGCTCGCACAGAATGATTTGGTGATTGCCACTCATGGCAATGATCTGTGCCGAACGCAACAACTCTTCCAACGTCGCGGTCAACCCGCGTTTCAATAGCACTGGACGTCCACACCGTCCGAGACTCTCGAGTAGTGAAAAGTTCTCCATGCTCCGCGCTCCGACCTGCATAAGGTCGGCGTATTCGGCAATCAGTTCGACGTCTTCTTCGCACATCACCTCGGTGACGATGGCCAAACCGGTCGCTTCTCGCGCTTTGCGCAAGAGTTTGAGTCCTTCAACACCCAAGCCTTGAAAAGAATACGGAGAGGAACGCGGCTTGTAGGCGCCACCGCGGAGAATGCGTGCACCCGCTGCAACTACCGCTTCCGCTGTCTGCATCAATTGCTGTTCAGACTCAACCGCACAGGGACCAGCCATCACGACGAAATCGTCGCCGCCGATTTCGATGTCGCCGACTGGAACGATTGCGCGAGAACAGTCGTCACTCTTGGCGACGAGATCGAAACACGAAAACTGGCCGTTCCAGCGAGCGTTCATAATTGCAACCCGCGATCCTACTAAGTCGCACACCCATAGTCATTAGTGCGAACCTACTAGATCGTGCACTTTTGATTTCATCTGTTTCTATCTGCAGGATGAACTTATGAATGTGATCTAAGTCACAAGGCTATGTTCATGTCCCCTCAAAGTAGCGCTGCGCGATCGGCGATGTGACTTACATCACTGCAGTACGGGCACAGATCATTGTTGCGTGTAGGTTGTGTATTGTCGCTTTTTTGGAGAAGACGATCTCCTACATTGCTCTTAACAGCGAACTGAAAAAGGAGGTTTTTATGTTCTGGGAGCAGACTCCGGCTTGATCCGAGCCGAAGTGGATGACTAAGAGGGTCCTGACGGCCGCGTCACTCCGACCGCAAAGCGGCGTGGTCAGGTCTGACCTGCAGATGAGCGCGAAGTCTCTCCAGGGCGGCGTCCACGCTTATCCCGTACTTGGCGCGAAGAGACTCGGGCTTGCCGTGTTCGATAAATTGGTCGGGCCAACCAATCCGTACGACTGGAGTAGCCAAACCCTTATTATTCAATGCTTCGAGCACCGCACTTCCGAATCCGCCACTTAGCACATGATCTTCAAGGGTCAAGATCACTGCAACACTGTTCGCATAAAATTCCAGCATCTCGAGGTCAATCGGCTTCACAAACCGCGCGTTGATAATCGCGACGGAATGCCCTTCCGCCTCAAGTTTACGGGCGATCTCTTTCGCCATAGGAACCAGAGCACCCAAGGCAAAAATGGCTACTTGATCGTGCGCGTCATGCTGTAGCAGTTCCGCTTTGCCGATGGGAATCGCCTTCGGAACATCTTTTACCGGCGTACCCGGGCCAACTCCTCGCGGATAACGTATCGCAGCCGGTCCATCGTGCAGCATGGCGGTGAAGAGCATGTCCGCGAGTTCATCTTCATCCTTAGGAACCATGTGCACCAGGTTGGGAATCGATCGCAGGTAACTGATATCGAAAAGACCGTGATGGGTTGGGCCGTCGTCCCCCGAGAGACTCCCTCGATCCATGCAAAAAACCACAGGAAGATTCTGCAAGCAGACGTCGTGTACGATCTGGTCGAAGGCGCGCTGCAAGAATGTGGAGTAAATGGCGCAGAATGGTTTGAATCCCTTCACCGCCAAGCCTGCCGCGAACAACACTGCATGTTCTTCCGCGATTCCGACATCGAAGTAACGGCTCGGGTGATGCGGACGAAAACGATCGAGACCTGTGCCGTTCGGCATCGCGGCGGTAATAGCCATGACCTTGTCATTCATGGACGCCAGTTTCACCAGCGTGTCGGCGAAGACCTCGGAATAAGTTCTGCGCCCGAGCGGCTTCGTCTCCCCCGTCTCCGGATCGTACGGGCCAAGGCCGTGGAACTGCTTTTGCGCCTGCAGCGCCGGCTCGAAACCTTTGCCCTTCTGCGTCAGCACATGCAGCAGTACCGGACGATCTTGCGTTTTCAGGAATTGAAAAGTGTTGATCAGGGTCGCGATGTCATGGCCGTCAATCGGACCAAAATACTTCAAACCGAATTCTTCAAAAATCACGCTCGGCAAAAGCATGCCCTTGGCGGCTTCTTCCGCCTTGCGCGCCATCGTCAAAACTCTCTTACCGCCAATTTTCTCGACAAATTTAGCCGCTCGTTCGTGCAGATAATCGTATTTCGGATTGGTGGTGATCTTATTCAGATAACTCGCGATAGCGCCTACGTTCTTATCGATGGACCACTCGTTGTCATTCAACACGACCAGCATCCGGCCCGTGTGGTGCGCGATATTATTCAGGGCTTCGTAGGTGATGCCACAGGTAAAAGCTGCATCGCCCGCCACGGCAACCACGTGTTCGTTACCACCCATGCGGTCGCGGCCGACCGCCATTCCGAGAGCCGCGGAAAGTGCCGTCCCCGCATGGCCAGCACCGTAACAGTCATGAGGACTCTCCGTGCGCAGCATAAATCCGTTCAATCCACCCGGCGTGCGGATGCTGTGGAATTGCTTGCGTCGTCCCGTGAGCAACTTGTGCACGTACGCCTGATGACTGACATCAAAAAGAAAATGATCTGCTGGAGTGTTGAAGACATAATGCATGGCAAGGGTGAGTTCCACTACACCCAGGTTCGGACCAAGATGTCCCCCCGTTTTGGAGAGGACGGTGATCAACTCTTGCCGAATCTCCTCTGCAAGCTTGTTCAACTCGGGGATTGAGAGTCTTTTTACGTCCGCGGGGGAATTGATTTGATCGAGTATGCGACCCATATGATTTGCGACCGCACCGAGAAAGGAAATCGTTCGAGTGCCTGCCAAGTCCACGCTGGCACTCGACGCCGCCTTAACCTGATACGAATACACTTATATAGATGCAGAATTCCTCGCGAATGGTGAAGGTTTCGCAGTCCTGAAAGGACGAACCAGCCGTCGTGAAACTAAGAATCCTCCGTCCCTCGCCCAAAGTCTCCCGGCCCTGTCATCCATGAATTGTCATCCCGAGCGGAGCGAGGGATCTCAACTTGGCCGCGAACCGGTGATGAGGATATCCACGAGTCTCCTCGCACTTTGCTGCCAGTCCGGGTTTGGAAAAATCAACGTTGCGGCACCTCGCTCCACGCCCGCGAGGACGCCCGGCAAAGCTGTCTCCCGATTTTCCGCACCCACCATTTGCTTTTATGACTTAAGAAAGGGGGTCAGTTCCGTCTGTCCCCCTATTCCTGACGGCGATGGCAACCGCGTGCAGAAAAGCGCTTCCGGCCTTACCTTGTACTGGTACGGCGCGACGGGCAACGTGCTCGCCGAAACCAGCAGCACCGGTGCTCTGCTCTCGGAATACGTCTTTTTCAACGGCAAGCGGGTGGCGCGGCGCGACGCCGACAACACGGTCAAGTTCTACTATTCGGACGCTCTGGGGTCGGCCAGCGTGATTGCGGTCGTTAAGAACAACGTAGCGACTATCCTCGCGGAGTCGGATTACCTACCCTATGGCGGCGAAATACCCATCATCACCGGGGATCCCAATCACTACAAGTTCACCGGCAAAGAACGCGATCTGGAGAGCGGGCTGGATAATTTCGGGGCGCGGTACAATGCCAGCAGCCTGGGACGGTTCATGACTCCGGACTGGGCGGCGAAGGCGACCAGCGTGCCCTATGCCAGCTTTGGCGATCCGCAAACCCTGAACCTCTACTCGTACGTCGAAAACGAACCGCTGGACCGCATCGACGCCGACGGTCACGATGAGATCGGACATAGCCCAGTAGAGGGCATTCCGTACTTTTGCAGCAGCGCTGGGGGGACCAGCACCGTTCAATGCAGGGAGAAAACCTTCAATGTGCATTCTTCGAATGATGTGGCGCAGGCGGCGCAAAATCCTCCACCGCCACCGCATCCACCTGGGCTCACCGGCGAGGCCAAGAAAGAGTTTCTCCGTGGCATGGACCACAGGAAAGTCGGCAAGAGGACTGTTGCGAGCCTCGCAAAGACTCTGACACATGAGCACAGAGGATTAAGCGGCGGCAAACCAGGAGAGTTACAACGCGGGATAACAGAAGAAGCACATGCAATATACAACAGTGCGAGCCTTAAGCACCCGAATCCGATGGCCCTACCAAACGTAACTGCGACTGCTGAGGATAAGCAGATTATGGAGGAGACCTATTTCAATCGGGGATCGGGAGGGGATGATCCAGTTGAGGGTCGGACCTATTTTGGAAACAGTGCAGAGGATCTCAATAGCCGACCAATCGGCGATTCACGCCAGACGGTCTATGACTCCGCTGGGCCGTTTGATTGGGGCAGTCACGCCCCGCAGTACATCTACATCTACAACGATCCAGGACATTAGCCATGAAAAGATACTTAATCTGGTTTCTGCTTTTTGCGTGCCTGCATGTTCCTCTCTCTGCGCAAGAGGAAACGCCGAAACTCTTGCTTTATGGTGCTCACTGCCTTGCAGTCGGGAAACAGGATTGGCTGGGTT
>Ga0302274_10000841_pt1 | contig 30551 bp, 27 predicted proteins | sample III_Bog_N2_1_FD_198755 | JGI IMG/M metagenome (GOLD analysis project Ga0302274, IMG submission 198755) | Peat permafrost microbial communities from Stordalen Mire near Abisko, Sweden - III_Bog_N2_1 | ecosystem: Environmental > Terrestrial > Soil > Wetlands > Peat | place: Sweden: Abisko...
TTCCTCGCCAATGCAGTCACCAATCCTGACCAATTGCGGCAAAGAGTCGCCTTCGCGCTTAGCCAGATCTTCGTGACCTCGCTCGAGAAGATCATCTGGAATACCAACATGGTCAGTTACCAAAACACGCTGTTGGCCGATGCGTTTGGCAGCTATCGACAGATCATGGAAGATGTGACGCTGAGCCCGGCCATGGGACAGTACCTGGACATGGGCAACAACGCCATGGCCGACCCGGCGACCGGCGCCGTGGCCAATGAAAACTACGCGCGAGAACTGATGCAGTTGTTCACCATCGGAACAGTCATGCTGAACCCGGATGGATCGGTGCAGGTGGACAGTAACAACATCCCCATTCCAACTTACTCACAATTCACGGTCACGGAGTTTGCGCGCGTCTACACCGGATGGACGTATGCGCCGGCGGCCGGAGCCACACCGTACTGGGGCGAGTATTACAACGCAGGCAACATGATCCCCTGGCCCTCCGAGCATGACGCAGGCTCCAAGCAATTGCTCAACGGCTATGTGGCGCCGGCCGGCCTTACGCCTCAGGAAGATCTGGATGGCGCGCTGGACAACATCTTCAACCATCCCAACGTGGGCCCATTCGTCGCCACCCAGCTCATCCAGCACCTGGTCAAGAGCAATCCGAGCGCGGCCTACGTTTCGCGCGTTGCGGCGGCTTTCAACAACGACGGCAATGGCAATCGAGGCAACATGCAGGCGGTGGTCACGGCCATTCTGCTTGACCCCGAGGCACGCGCCAACGACAACGGCGGAAACGACCAGCCCACTGACGGTCACTTGCAGGAGCCGCCGTTGTACATCGCGGGCATCTACCGTGCATTTGGCGGCCAGATGACTAACCAGAACTACTACAGTACCGATTTGGCCAACATGGGAGAGGATGTTTACTCGGCAGACAGCGTGTTCAACTACTACGCACCGAACTACGTGGTTCCGGGGACTTCGGTGATGGGCGGCGAGTTCCAGATATTCACGCCCAACAACGCCATCCTCCGCTCAAACGAGGTGGCCTACCTCATGGGCCAGTACTCAAACCCTGTGACGGATTGGGGGCCCGGAACTTCGATCGACCTCACCCCGTTCTTGCCGCTGGCGGCCAATCCGGCCACCCTGGTCAGTGCGCTGGACCTGACTCTGACCCATGGCGTGATGCCGGCGGCGATGAAGTCGGCCATCGTCTCGGCGGTTGCTGCCAATCCCAACGGCAGTCTTAAACAGGTGCAGGAGGCATGCTTCCTTATCCTCACTTCCAACTATTACAACGTGTGGCATTGAGTTGACAGCGGCCCGCGGGGCAAACGCTCCGCGGGCAAATGGAGTTCCAACAAAACCCCTGCTGTTGACTCAGCAGAAATCGCGAGGAGGAGATCGATATGTTAATTCGAAGCAGAAGAGAGTTCTTGCGGGACACGGTGCGTACAGCGGCTGCGCTGGGCGCTACCAGCATGTTGTCGAAGTTTGGCGCAATGAATGCGCTTGCGGCGCCCACCAGCGGCGGATACCAGGCACTGGTCTGCATTTTTCTGTCCGGTGGCAACGACGGGCACAACACGGTGATTCCAATTTCAACGGCGCAGCAGAACTACAGTCTGTATGCGCAAGGCAGACAGGGACTGGCGCTGGCACAGGGATCTCTTTTGCCGATTGCGAACGGGAACGATGTGTATGGCCTGCATCCATCCATGCCGGAGATGCAGCAGCTTTACAACCAGGGCACAATGGCCGTATTGGCCAACGTGGGCAACCTGGTGCAGCCGCTCAACCGCGATGCTTACATGACCAACAACCTGGCAATTGTGCCGAGCGCGCTCTTCTCGCACTCTGATCAGAGCAGCCAATGGCAGAGCGCAATTCCGAACGGGATTGCCTCCAGCGGTTGGGGCGGTCGCATTACCGATCTGATGCAGGGGTCAAACTCGAGCGCGGTCTTTCCTCCCATTACCATCACCTCGGACTGCGGTTTGTTCTGCACCGGCCAGCAGACCTTTCCGGCAACCGTGCCGCCGCCCATTTCCGGCAATCCGGGCGCTACCGGCATGGCCACCATAACGGGAATTCAGAATGCTCCCGCAACAGCCGCGGGCATGCAGCAGTTGCTGACCTTCGACAATGGATTGCAGTTAGTGCAGGCCGGCAACGCGGTTATCACGCGTGGAAACAACTATGCCAACACGCTGACCGGCTTGCTGCAGACATCGAGCCTGACCACGGTCTTCCCCGCCAACAATCCGCTGGCCGCCCAGTTGCAGACGGTGGCCAATGTGATGTCGGTGCGCAGTCAACTGGGATTGACGCGGCAGATCTTCTTCTGCGACTTTGGCAGCTTCGATACGCATGGTCTCCAGTTGGAGACACAGCAGGCCCTGCTGCAGCAACTCAGCCAGGCTGTGCTTGCCTTCTACCAGGCGACGCAAGAGCTGGGAATCTCGCAGAATGTCACCACCTTCACGGCGTCTGAGTTCGGGCGCACCCTCAACCCCAGCGGGACCGATGGCAGCGATCACGCCTGGGGCAACCACCACTTCATTCTTGGCGGCGGCGTGAAGGGAGGCACGTTCTACGGCAACTTCCCATCCCTGGTGCTGGGCAGCGAAAACGATGCCAACAACCGGGGCACGCTGATTCCAACCACGGCGCTTGCGCAATACGGAGCAACACTGGCGCAATGGTTCGGGGTGAGCCAGGCAAACCTGCCCAGTGTGTTTCCAAACATCGGCAGCTTTTCCGCTTCCAACCTCGGGTTTCTTGGGTGAGAAGGGAAGTCTCCTTTCGCAAAAAACAAGCGGACATGGGGGTTCCAGCCTGCCATGTCCGTTCATGTGTTTGGTCTCCGAATTGGTTTTGGCAGGGAAGGTCGCAAATCCCTCGCACTTGCCCAATACCGGGCCTTCAGGAAACCCACGCGGGATGTATGCTGGGAGGGTCCAGCTACCCTTTAAACCAGCTCACGGTTCATCACCGGGCAAAACTTGCCCTGACGAGAGGTCTGATGCGCGAACAAGATCGATCCTTGCACGATTTCCGGCTGATCTTCGGGTCGGCTTTGGCGGCCATTCTCATTCTCATTCTATTGACGGGCGGCGGTGTTTCCTCCGCGTCGGGATACGCCCAGCAACCCCAGTCCCCGGCCACTTCGCCGGCATCGATCACGCCGTCTGCTCCAGCCACGCCCCCCGCTGCCGCCCCACCAACAGCCCCAGCCACGCCCCCCGCGCCCCAGTTCTCCGAGGCCGAAATGGGCTTCGCCAAGCAGCTTGTCGCCATGCGTCAACAGGACGCGCTGCAAGCCATCGAGGAAGCCGATGCCGCGCGCATAACCGAGGGCCTTTTTCGCGCTGTGAGGCAGATTGGGTTCAAGCAGGCGGAGGAAGATCCGCACACCGCACGCTCCATCTTCATGGAAGCGGAAGCCATCGCCACGCGCGCAAAATTGCCGATTCTGGCCGCGGATTCGCATGCGAACCTGGCCCGGCAGATTTCTCTCGATGGCGATCCCTATGAGGCCATCACCGTTTACAACCAGGCGCTGGCCATGTACCAGGCAGCCAATGCTCCGCCCAAGAACCGCGCCAATGCAATTCTGAACCGCGCCATGTCCTACCTCGATATGGGGGATTTCCAATCGACGATCGACGACGACAACGAAGGGATGCGCCTTAGCCGCCAGATCGGAGACGAAGTAGCGGTGGCCCGCGCAGAGAATGGCATGGGCAATGCGTTGCGCGACCTGGGCAGGTTCAGCGAGGCGGAGGCAGCCTTCACCGATGCGCTGCGCATTGCGCGCGCCAACAATCAGCGGCTGGGCGAGGCCTTCGTGCTGAACAACATGTCCATGCTGCATGAAACGGAAGGCGATTATCCCACGGCGATCAAGTTCTGCGAGCAAAGCCTGGCCATCAAGCGCGAAGTCGGCACCAAATTCAATATCGCGACATCCCTCATTAATCTCGCTAACTACTACGACCTCGATAAGCGCGATAAAGACGCCCAACGCATGCTGATGGAAGCAGCGCAAATCGGCCGTGAGATCAAGATGAAATCAATCACTGCCAAAGCCACGGCGGAGATGGGGGTCATTGAACTGGAGCACCATCACCCAGCGGCCGCTCTCAAATTGCTTCAGGAGGGCCGATATATCGGGGCCGACGTAGAGGACAAGGAAGGCCTTGCCGAGACCGTCCGCATTATGGCCGAAGCCAATTTCGATCTCAAGAACTATGCGGAAAGCTTGAGGCATGCCAAGTATGCAGCGGACTTCTGCCGGCGCTGGGGCATGGCTGAACAGTTGTTTAACGCCGATTATGTCGAAGGTCGCGCATACCTGGCACTGAAGCAACTGAAGGAAGCTCGAGCTGCCCTTGAGGAATCCATTGCCACCATCGAGCGCATGCGCGACAACGTGAGCGGCGGCGCGGCCGCGCGGCAGCGCTTTATGGAGAAGAGAACGGAACCCTATCGCCTCTTGGCGCTCGTTGCGTCGATGCAGAAGGATTGGCCAGTCGCGCTGAACAGTTCGGAGCGCGGCAAGGGGCGCATTCTCCTGGATGTGTTCACCGGCAACGGCCTCACTGTCGACGCTGCTCTGTCCGACGACGAGCGGGCCGAGGAGGCGCGCATGCGCAGCCGCTTTGTCGCGCTCGACATGCAGGCGGACCGCCAGGCGAGCATGCCGGAAGTCGATCCCTCCCAGAGAATTGCGCTTGACGAGAGCGTCAACAAGGCCAGGGCCGAACTCGCCGCCTATCGCCAGCAGCTCTATGTGCATCATCCGGAGTTGCGCATCCGGCGGGCCGATTTTACCCCTCTCTCGTTGAAGGATATGCAGGCTCTCATTCCGGACCGGACCACCGTGCTGCTCGAGTACGAATTGACCGAAAGCGGCAACTACCTCTATGCCGTAACGCGCGGCGAGGGAGAAACCGCCGCAATTCACGGCTACAAACTGGCGGTCACTGCAAATGATCTGGACAAGCGTGTCCGGCAATATCACGATCAACTGGCCAGCCGCGATCCGGAGTTTGGCGTCAATGCGCGTTGGCTCTACGATGCTTTGATTGCGCCGGCACAAGCGCAGTTGCGCAATGCAAAGACACTGGTTGTGGTGCCCGATGGTGTACTGTGGCAGGCGCCTTTTCAAACGCTTCAGCGGCCGGATGGTCACTATCTTCTGGAGCAGGCGGCCGTCGATTATGTGCCGTCGCTTGCCGTTCTTCAAGCGCTGAAAGCCTCGGTTCCGCGGCAGCATCCGGCGTTCACGGTGCTGGCCATGGGCAATCCGGGCGGCCAGACTCAGGAGCAGGCCGATGAAACCCTCGCTGTCAGCAAGCTCTATGGCCCTAAGAACGCGCGCACGCTCATCGGCAAGGCAGCCACGCTCGATGAATTCCTGAAAGCCTCGCCGGGATACGACGTGGTGCATATTGCCGCTCATGGAGTCTTCGACGACCACGAACCCATGTCCTCCCACATGCTGCTGGCTTCGTCCAGCGGTGCGCCGCAGGCGGGCTGGCTGCGGGCAAGGGAGATTCAAGCCATGCGCCTCGAAGCGGAACTCGTTGTGCTTTCAGGCTGCGAAACAGGGAAGGGCTCTTTCGAAGACGGGGAAGGCCTGGTGGGGATGAGTTGGGCGACCCTCGCGGCCGGGGCACACGGGTCACTGGCAAGCGCGTGGAGAGTTGAAGCTTCCAGCACAACCGAACTGATGATCGCTTTCCACCGCAACATGCTGCACGGACTCAGCAAGGCGGAATCGCTGCGCATGGCCGAATTACAGGTCATGCACAGCGATAAGTATGCGCACCCGTTCTACTGGGCGGCCTTTGTCTTGATGGGTGATGGCGTCGCCTGATTCAGGGACGATTTGAGCCGGGCCACGATCGGGCTGTTGGGATTCTCCTTCGCCAGCAGGTCTAACTGCTCCCCGGCATCGTCCACTGCGCCGGCTTTGGCATAGAGCACGGCGAGCAGAAGGTGGCCGTTGGCAGGGCCGCGGAGCGCGCTCTCAATTCCGGCGGCGGGAGCGGAGCCCATCACCTGGAATACTGCCTCAGGCTGAGGCGGTGCGGGAGTTCTGACCTCGCCGGTCGAGCTGGTTGCGGTAACGGTCCAGGTGTAATTTTGACCGCGCGCGAGGGCAACTGGGCATGGCCAATTCAGTCCATGCAGCGTTGGGCTCTCTGCAACTTTGCGATACCCACCTGCATAGACGCGAACCCGGTAGCCGGTGGCGCCGGGCATCGATTGCCAGGCGAACGCTGGCCGGTCATCGCTCACGACCCGGTCGACTGGCGAGATCACCTGGAATGGCGAGGCTGCAGCCGTGTTGCCCAACATTGTTTCAGCTTGACTGGCGGCAAGATCGGAAGGGAAGCTTGCTTCAAGGCGGCCTGTGGCAAGCGCTGCCTGAAGCGCATCGCGATCCTTCTTTGGAAGGCCGTCGGCTCCATGCAGCTGCCCTGTCTTGTCGAGCGAAAGATTGAGGTTGCCGTCGCGCAGGTCGGCTCGGCTGATTTGCTGTTCCGGCTGACGCCACGGATGGAATCCAATGAATGCCAGAACCAATCCAGCGGCAATGGCCGCAGGCACTGCGACCCGCACCGGCCATGGAATGGGGGCCCGGCGAGGCTGCAAAGGCTTGCTGCCCATTTGCTGCGCAACAGCCTGAAGCGCCTCCACCTGCGCCAGACAGGCGGGACAGTCGAAATAGTGCTCCTCGAACTTCCGCGCGTCCGACTCGGGCAGAGTTCCCTGGATATACCGCTCAAGGCATCGGTCAATCAGTGGTGCAGTGCAATCGGTCATGTTACTTTTCCTACAACAATGTGGTTTGAACTTTCCGTTTGTGACTGACGGCGCACAAAATCAATTACACGGCGTGTCGCCCGCAGTTTTCGCTGTCGGACCACGTCTGGATTCAAACTCAGCCGTTGCGCAATGATTCCAGGCTTAAGTCCATCTATGAGAGTCATTTGCAGAATCTTTTTATCCAACGGATCGAGGCTGGAAATGGCGTTCATGGCCAGATTCTCGCGTTCCTGCTCCTCCAATTTCTGCGCATGGGACGAGGAATCCGGCAGAAGATCTGGGAATTCAAGCGATTCCGGCTGGCGAACCGTGCTCCGGTAGTGATTATTAAGCCGGTTACGGGCGATGCCAATCACAAACGAGGAAAGCTTTTGGGGTTCCCGCAGTTGGCCTCGGCGCAGAGCGCAGATTGCATCGATCATTACGTCCTGCAACAGGTCGGCAGCTAGATCCGGATTCCGGGAGCGAGCCAGCAACATTGCCTTGACGGGCCGCAAATAGCGCGCGGCAAAGGCGCGCTCAGCTTCACGATCTCCATCCTGAATCGCCCTGACCAGCCGATCGTTGTCCATGGCTGCTTCGGGGGACCACGAACTATCCATGTCGCTGCGATCAACGTTCATTGGCACTCTGCTCTCGGAAACAGCAGGTGAGAGCATTGTCTCATGGAGTATCAAATGGGGGTGCGGGCTCATTTCCAGTCCGCCCGGGTGCAGGCCAGCAAGGTGGACCACTGGCGGGCCAGATACGAGCACACGATCGCCGTCCTCATGGGCAAGACGAAGCGTCATTTGTTCACTGTAGCACCAATCAAAATGACGTCCCTGCTTGAGATTGTTGCTTTTGATTCACCGTCCGCTGGTCGCCTTCGATTGAGGGAAGCAGGTGGCCGGGCACGACCCGTATTCAAAGAGCGAGCTGACTGGTTGTGAAGTGGAGGCTCTCAAAGTCGACGGTGCCGAGACCGTGCGTCGCGGCCATCTGCAGATATGGCAGGTGCTCGGGGTCAAGATTCCAATAGGCCTTGGCGACGTAGGCGTCGAGAGCGACCGGGTCAGTTCCCGCGACCATGGTCTTTTTCATGGCCACGTCTTCAAGGTTTCCGCCGGTTGGCCCGTTGCGCAACAGGATGCGGTAGCAGTCCATGAGGGTGACGGTGGGAAGCATGAAGTTGGCGAGATCGACCAGGCTTTGGTGAATCTGCTGGTGAAGACGATTTCGCTGGCCGCCGAGGATGCCGTACCAGTTTTTCATGCCGAGAGTGGCGCCAACCAACCCGTGGTGCTTGGCAATGGGCAGGTTGATAATCTTGTCGGCTTCAAGGAAGGGAATGAAGACGGGCCAGCTCTTGAGCACCACGCCGCCCAGATCCACTTCGCGGTAAAGATCGGGATCGGGAAGAATGACTTCAGCGCCCTCGGCGTGCGCGGCGGCCTGGATGCCGGAGCGCTGAAAGCAGCGGCGAGGCTCGTTGCAACTGACGTCGGTGACGATGACCCGTTTTGCTCCTGCGTGCCAGCACTGGCGAACGACCTCGGCAACGACTTCGGGATTGGTGTTGGCGGCCTGCTCGGGAGTGCGATCCCACGCGATGTTGGGCTTGATGACAACCACATCCTGGCGGCCGATGAAGCGACCGATGCCGCCGAGGTTCTGAAGGGAGCGCTGAACCAGGGCGCGCGGTTCGCCTCCCTGCACAACAGTGAGCTGCGGCCATTGCGGATCGGCCGCAGCGCGGTGATCGCGGCGAGCCTGTGTGGCGACAATCGGAAGCGGGCGAGCGCTTTTGCTGCTAAGCCAGAAGGCCGCGCCCGCAGTGCCCGCGGCAACTCCGCCGAGGCGAAGCAACTGGAGCATAGCCTCCCGGCGGGTGATGCCTTGCGGCGGCGTTGTGGGAGCGGCCTGCTGAGTCATGGTTACGAACCTCCTGCGTTAAATCTCCATCAGGTGGATCTTCTGGGGATCGTTAAAGCCGAGCTGGTGCGTGGCGTCGGCTGCGGTGGCAATGTACCGTGGCTGCTTGCCGGCAGCCTCAAGGGTGTTCATGCCTGCCTCGGCGCGTTTGCGCTCGATCATTTGCCATGCGGTCTGGTCGATGGCTACGCGGTCTTCACCAACAATGAGAGCATTCGGCTGCCAGAGCCGCTCAGGGTGGAAGCCGGGGCCGCCGTCGTAGACCGAAGAGATGGCGTCGCCGATGGTGAAGCGGACCTTCTGACGGATCACGGGTACGCAGTTCAGGTCGGCCACGCCTGGGTTGCACCCGCCGGCATGGAGGTCAAATGGGCGATCGACCACCCCGTACATGTTCTTCATGGCAAAGGTAACGCCGGCCATTGAGTGGTCCTTGAGGATGGGCAACCCGATAACCATTTCGCAGTCGCGGGTGAGGATCTTCGAGAGGCGAATGCGGGCCGAGCCCCATTGCTCCTGCGTGTCTTCATAGCCCGAGACATCGGAGCCGTAGCAGCGCATCTTGCTCGGGTCCGTATTGATGGTGAGGCCGCAGACCTCGAGATCGCGGCGGTTTCGGTCCCACACAATGATCTCGCCGGGCTTGACGCCGGCCTGCTGCAGGCGCTCGGCCACGGCCATGACCAACGCAGCGTGGGTTGAGATGCCCTTGCCGCCGAGGCCGTTGGTTTTCAGGCCGATGACTTTGCCGACGGGCACAATGTGCTTCCAGGCTTCGACTGGATTGTCGCGGCCCGTGTAGTGCGCGATGGCGCGGTCAAGAAGATCGAGGACGCGCTTCTCATCGAGCTGGCCATCGGCGCCATGCAGGGCTGGATCGCGAGCAACAACGACGCGGGATTTCCCGGAATCGCCGTGTGCGGTTTGCTTGTCGAACATGGCAGCCATACCGAGCTTGCTCTGCGAGCCTAAAACCACGGCTCCGGTTGCGGCTGCCTGAAGGAATTCGCGGCGATTTTTCATCTGGCACCTCGTGATGATGCAATGCGGCCCGACGCGGGGCGCGGGCGGTTCAAAGTTTGGCTTCCAATCCGCGGGCCAGCGCCTGGAGAGCGTCGGACGCGCCGGGGGTGGATTGAAAAGCAACGATACGAACCAGGTAGGGACCTTTGCGGAAGATGACGCTCTGGCCATATGCCACGCCGGCGTCGCCTATGGAAACAGTTTTGGCGTCATTGGTGGCGCCGGTTTGGAAGATCCTGGTGGCGCCATCGGCGGCGCTCATGGTGTGAACATCCACAGTGGCTTCCAATTGGCCCTGAAATTTGTAGTCGGATGTTGAGGTGGTCACAACTCCAGCGGAGATGTACTGCTCCGCGTCGCCGTCAATGTATTGGTAGAGATCCTTGGCGGCGAAGGTGCGGGTGTCGGAGGTCTTCTCCCAGCCGGTGACAGCGCCGGAAGCGGGGAACGGGTCGATGGATTTCTTTTTGCAGCCTGGGAAGACAAGAGCAATAAGCAGCAGTGCTGAGGCGGTGAGGATCCATCGGAATGAGGCGTAATTCGAGCGAAAAACCACGGGGCGTTCTCCTTTACTTCCTGTTGAGCAGAATCTGGCTGCTGGGTGAGCGACTCTCGCCGATGCTGGTGACGTAGACCGCCGGGTGCTCCTGCAGCGGGCAGGCATATTCGCACGCGCCGCAACCCACGCAGCGGCTGGGATCGATATGCGGCTGCTTGAGGGTCTTCGTATTGCCGGCGGAGTCGACAACCTCGGCCTCCTGAACATAGATGGCCTTGGGCGATACCGGGCACCACTCTTCGCAGACGATGCAATCGGTGGCCATGGCCCAGGGCAGGCAGCGGCCGCGATCGTAGAATGCAGTGCCGAGGCGAATAGGCTGCTGCTGGCCGACCCCGACAACCCAGCCCTTGTCGTGCGGCGTGATCTGCCAGATGGCGCCGGTTGGACAGACTTCAGAGCAGAGTACGCAACTGGGTTCGCAGTAGCCGATGCGCGGAACAAGCATCGGGGTCCAGAGACCTTCGAGGCCAGCCTGTTCCAGTGTGGGATGCAGCGCGGTGTTGGGGCAGGCCTTCATGCACTCGCCGCAGCGGATGCACCGCGAGAGAAAGTCGCTCTCGTCGAGCGATCCGGGCGGACGAATCAGGCGCTCATTGCGGCTCTTGCCCTGGCCGGTGCCGGCGCGCATCAGTGGAACCGCTACCGCACCCATGGCCACACCGGTTAGGGCGCGACGGCGTCCGAGATCGGGCGAGGCCACCTCAGCTTCCTTGCGAAAGAAGCGGAACTCGAGTCCGTCGTGCGGGCAGGCGCCCACGCAATTCATGCACATCAGGCACTCGCTCTTGTGCCATGGCACGCCGCCGATGGGATTGTCGCCTCCCTGGCAGCTAAGCAGGCAGCGGTTGCAGTTGTCGCAGCTCTCCGGATTCTTGTGCAGCCCCAGCACGCTCCAGCGAGAGACAGCGCCGAGCAGCGCGCCCAGCGGGCAGATGGCGCGACACCAGAACCTGGTGACGCGCAGGCTGGCAAAAAGGATGGCGAGGAAAAGAATCCCAAGAATCGCACTCTGCGCATAATGCGGTTGGCGCAGATCGAGCACCACTGCCTGGAGGACCGTGTGGAGAGATTCTCCGACGGTGCGGATGAAACCGATATGGCTGTGCTCAAGCGGGGTGAGCACTGCGCGTGCGCCGAAGCTGAAGGCCGGCAGCAATGACAGCCCGAAGGAGCGGACCAGCAGGCTGAAGGGATCCAGCCATCCAATTGCTGCGGAGCCAAAGACCGCCGCTGTCAACCCAGCCAGCAGAACCACGTATTTGACGGTTTGCCAGCGCTTGTAGCGGTTCGAGTCGATGCGCTGTTTGCCGCGTTTTGACTCCGACGGCCAGCTCCCCACCCAGTGCTGCAGCGTGCCCATGGGACAGATCCAGCCGCAGAAGAAGCGGCCCAGAAACAGCGTGGGGATGAGGATAATCAGGCTCCAAAGCAGGCCGCGATACAGGGCGTGGCCGGCGAGCGCGTTCACAAGAGCAACCAGCGGGTCCCACTCGAAGAAGAGACGCACCGGGCCGCGCATGTGAAGGTCCGCGGTTGCGCCGGATGAGGGACGGAGAGCAGTGAGTCCCAGAAGAGCAAGGAACAGAAGGAAAAAGAAAATCTGCGAGATACGGCGCAAGAGCGGGAGTCGCACCGTTTTCACATGGTCCTCCGTGCGGAGCGGGTGAGGGGCAACATCGAATCTTCCCCGCCCGAAGAGTTCAGACAGCATCATCTGCCGCCGCTGGGCTTGCAAACAGTGATGCGAGTCACGAATGAGCGCTGACTTGGCCGCTCAACTCGAATCGGTGCGCGGGTCGGGCGATACTCGCATTCCGAACCATTAAGAACCTCGGCGGACTTAATAAAGTCGATGATCTCTCTTGGTGTCGCAGATCACATCTCTTTGTCGCCGCAATTAGAGACAATTTGTCCGCGATTTGAGGATCAAACTATGAGTGCTGCTTCGGTACTGGGAGAGCGGGTCATGCTGACTCTTCCCGGCGACTCGGTACGCCAGATTCAATGGCGGTTTGCCGACCGGTTCGACCTGCAAATGCTGGTTCAATCGGCTCGGGGCGTGGCGCGGGGAACGGTAGCGAAGCTGGTATCTGCGGGGCAACGCAACACCCATGAGTGGACGCCTGAAAAGGCGGCGATGCTTGAAGATTTCGATCACGCAGGGCTGACGGCGGCTTTCATGGAGCCGGAAGACGGCGGCTTCATCGAAGGACCGAAGAACCTTGCGCTGGCGCTGATGGCGTTCGAACTGGCATGGGTCGACAGCGGCGCCGCTACGGCCGCGGTAGCGAGTTTTCTCGCCCTTTCGCCCATTCATGAGCGTGGAACACCGGAACAGTCGCACCACTATATGTCCTTGTGTGCGCCTCCGGCGGCAGGGGAAGATCGCAAGCCGTGGCGGGGAGCCTTCGCGCTGACTGAACCGGTTCCTTACGTGGGTGTGGACACCGGAATGTTGAACGGGAAGATGCGTGTGGCCGAATGGAACGATGGCGAAGAGCCATGGCTACAGGTGGACAAGCGCGGACGCTTCATCACCAATATTGCCTCCGCCAACTTCGTCACCGCCGCGGTGAACTCCGATGATCCGCGCATCAAGGGCAGTTGCGTTGTCATCCTGGAAAACACGGATGAGGGCGTATTTGACCGCGGAACGCCAACAAAGAAGCTGGTCCACCAGCTCTCCTCTACCGGAGATCCCATCTTTGACCTGAAGGTTCCGGCGAATCGCATCGTCGGCGGATATTCAATTAAGGACGGAGTGATTGTTCCCAACTTCAATCATGGCGAGATCATTGAAGCCGTCTTTCGCCGCACGCGGGTGCCGGTGGGACTGATGACTGCATCCAAGCTGCTCTCGGCAATTGAGCCCATTATTCGCTACCAGCGCGGCCGGTTTCGCGGCGCGGAGGGAGTAAGACAAGGTTCGGTCCGGTATGAGCAGGGCATCCAGCAGCGCGAGGACGCGAACCATCGGCTGGTAGACATTTGGGCAACCGGTGAAGCGGCTGCTGCGCTTGGCTTCACCGCCTCGCGGCTGTTCGATGCGCTCGACCCGCTGGAAAAAGAGAAGGCGGCGATTCTGAAGGAGCGCGGTGTCCTGGGCGGACGCGCGGAGTTGAAGGCGCTACGCGAAAGCGAAGCGCAGGCAATCGAGTTGTTGGGACTTGAAGCCAGCTCGCCGCGAAGAACCGAGTTGGAGGCCGATCCGCTGGTTCAGTTTGTGTTGAAGGATGCCGAAGCCAACGTGCTGTGCCCCGCGACCAAGCTCTGGAACACCGGTCATGGGACCAACATGATGCGCGAAGCGGTGAGCCTGATGGGCGGCTACGGCATCACCGAAGATTGTCCAGGGTTTCTGGCCAACAAGTGGATGGATTCGCAGTTGGAGGCGACCTACGAGGGCCCCGAGGCTGTGCAACGGCGGCAGTTGAGCGTGACCATGACGAACGAGCTTTTCCTGGCTCAATTCCGTACCTGGATTGCAGAGATGCGACGGATCGCCTCGGACCATCCCGAGACCGGCGCCTGCACGCTGGCCACTGCCATGACCCTGTGGTTGTGGTCGCTGAAGTACCTGCAAAAGGCTCTCGATCCGGAGGGAGGCAAGTTATACCACGGGCAGCGGCAGGGCGTAACCTTCCCCATGGCCGATGCATTGTGCTGGCTGCTGGCATCGCGCTGCCAGATTCTGGACACGCTGGAACTTACGGCACACGCAGCCGACGGTGACGATCTGCAGGGAACCGCGGAGTTCTTTACCGACTTGTGCCAAACGCAGTCCGCGCGGGCAAGCGGCGAAACCTCCCGCATCTGCGCAGAACTGATCTTCGGTTACAACCAGCATCCGTCGTGGGATGAGAGCGGATGCAAACGATGCTTCATGACCAGCGAACTGGATGAATACGAAGCCACAATGCCCGGAATTTCCGCGATTGCCATCGATGTTCTTGGCGACAATGGCAGTCATCCAGTCAAGGCCGGTCCGTGCGCGGATTGCGGGGGCGCCAGCGAGTTCCTGCGCCTGCAGAACAAACTGGCCATGTGCCTGAGCGGTTCTCGACTCGCAAAAGATCGCGCCGCGGAAACGGTAAGCAAGGTGATGATTCCGGAAGCCCTGGATTATCCGGCATGATCGCAGAAGACATGATCGAGGATTGCGTAAGTCCGGAACCGCAGGAACAGCCCGGTCTCGATATGGAGCGGCCGACGATGGAGGTCGACATCGCGTGCGCCGGGTTCGGCCCGGCAATGGGCGGATTTCTGACCACGCTCACACACGCCTGGAATGAGAACCCCGAGGATCCCTGCTTCCAGAGCCACGCCGTGCCTGGAATGCCGCTTCAGGTGCATTGCTACGAGCGCGCAGACGACATTTCCGCCGGTGTGAGCGGTGTGGTGACGCGAGCCAAGGGGATTCGCGCCAGCTTTCCTCATCTGGATCCAGCCGAGATCCCAATGGCTGTCGAGGTTCACGCGGAGCGCGTGCTTTATCTCCTTGATCCCATCGGCGCCAGTCGTCGCTCTGCCGTTTTACGTCTGGGCGATAAGGTGTTACGCGCCGCCGGTCCACTGCTCGGGGTGCGCGATTCCGCGTTCGAATTGCCATGGACGCCCGCATTCCTGCACAAACAGCCGGGACTGGTGCTTTCGATTGGTCAATTCAACCAGTGGGTGGGCTCGCAGTTGATGGAAAGCGGCCTGGTTCAGGTCTGGCCAGGAACTCCGGTGAGCGCGCCAATCTTCTCCGGGCTTGCGGTTGAAGGACTGCGCCAGCCCGACCAGGGAGTCAAACCGAACGGCGAACCAGATGCCGGCTTCATCCCGGGGATGGATGTCCGTGCGCGGCTGACGGTGGTCGGTGACGGACCAGTGGGCGCCGTGGGCCGCGCCATCGACGAGAAAACAGGCTTGCCGCAGGGCCATGTGCGGCACGAGTGGGCACTCGGCATGAAATTTGTGGTTGAAGTTCCCGAGGACTCCCCGCTCAAGCCGGGAACGGTATGGCACACCTTCGGATACCCTGAGCCGGAAATCTTCGGCTTTCTCTATGTGCATCCTGAGCGGCTGGTTTCGGTGGGCGTCTTTGTCCCTTCATGGTTGGGCGACCCGCAGCGCACAGCCTATCGTTACTTGCAGCACTACATTCAGCATCCGGCGCTGTGGACCTACCTCAAGGACGGCACACTGCGCTCGTGGGGCGCGAAGTCGCTTGAGGAATCAGGCAAGCACGGCGAGCCGTTCCTGTCCGGGGATGGCTACGCACGCATTGGCGAGGGCTCGGGAAGCACCAACATGCTCACTGGCTCAGGCGTGGATGAAGCCTGGACGACCGGCGTGCAGTTAGGCGAGGCGGTGCTGGAACTTCTGCGTGGGGGCAAACCCTTCACCCAAGAGAATCTCGCTGCCACCTACGAAACCCGCCGCCGGGCGAGTTGGGTGGAGCGTGGAGCGCGGCAGGCTGAGAACGCGCGCAACGGTTTTCACCAAGGCTTTTTGCGCGGGCTGGCCGGGATGGCTCTGGCGGGACTGAGCGGAGGCAGGCTGTCCCTGGCTGCGCATATTCCCCCGGCCCACCGCCGCCGTGAATTGCTTCGCGGCCTGAAGAAAGACGGAGCGTTGCTCGCCCTTGAGACGGGACGGCCTCTGCACGATGCGGCGCTTTCGGCGCGTGGCTGGCCGGAGATTCCCTTCGACGGACGGGTCCTGGTGACGCATCAGGATGCACTCTTGATGGGGGGCAAAGTGCAGGCCATGCCGGGCTTTGCCGACCACGTTATCTTCGTCCATCCTGAGCTCTGCATTGAGTGTGTCGAGAAGACCTGCATCGCCATGTGTTCGGGTCAGGCGATCACTGAGGGCGAAGGAGGAGTGCCCGCGTTCGAGCGCGAAAAATGCGTGCACTGCGGCGCGTGCCTTTGGAACTGCGCGCAATCGCCCGATGGCAATCAGGGGAACATCGAATTCCGCGCGGGAGCAGGCGGCCTGCATTCGGCGGAGAACTGATAACAGCCTTTCTTGCTTGTAGATCGATAAGGAAAAAGCACCGTGGGAGAAATACTACACATCGTCGTCTGCGCAGGGATCGTTCCAGATCCTCTGCAAACACTGGAACCCGTAAACAATTCCAACGTTCTCGGGATCAAGAATGAAAATGCACTGCCCGCAGTCCTCGACCCTTGGGCGGCAAGCGCACTCTATGAGGCAGCGGCGCTGATACGCAAATTTCCCGGAAGCCCACAGCAACCCAGCAAAGTCTGGCTAGTCTCCCTGGGCCCCAAAGCAAAACTGCAGCAGGTCATGATGACTGTGGCGCAGAAGGCCAGCTTCCAGTTCGTGGCAATCGATGGACCGATCGGCGGATTTCCCGATGCGCATTCTACTGCCGCTGTTCTTGCCGAGACCATTGCCGCTTTGCCCGGTTTGGAGCGCGAGCGCCTGCTACTGTTTGGCGGGTGGGAATCCGCAACGCGCGGCGCGGGTGTCACGCTGCAGTTGGTTGGCGAACGCCTGGGCATCGCCGATCAGTTTCAGGGCGTCGATCAGATCGAACTCCGCGACGATGGCTCATTTGAAGTGCTGGAGCGGATCGAGGGCGGAAAGCACCAGGTCTCCCTTTGTGCGGGAACGCCCGCGGTGCTGGGCTGGGCGACGGGCAGCCTTGCCGAGCCGCGCAACAATCCCCAGGTTGGCATGACAAACATGCGTGGAATTCTCCCCGCGTTGCAAAAGGCCAAGTCCGCAAACCTCCAGGCCAACGGACTGCGCTATCTCTCGTTGAGCTTGCCGAAGACGCAGCGCACCACGCGCCTGGTAAAAGATCAGTCGCCAAAAGCGATTGCCGACGAGTTGTTGGCGTGGATACGGGAGGAGTAAGGCTGATGGAATCGATTCTGGTATTGGCACATGGGTATGGAAGCGGCAATTTGCTCGCGAAAACGTCGCTCGAAGCGGTGACTGCGGGAGTGAATCTGGCCAGGCAACTCGGCGCCACGTTGAGCATCGGCGTAATAGGTGCTGATCCAGCGAGCGCGGCCGGCAGACTGGCACCCACCGGGGCGCGCCTGCTGGCCGTCTCCGGCGAAGCCTTCACGCAGGCCCGGTATTCAAGCGACGCGGCTGCCTGCGAAGCACTCTGTCGCGCTGCCCAAGCCAGCATCGTAATTCTTCCGGGTTGCGCGCGCTTTGCGCGAGTGGCTGCAGGCGTGGCGTATCGGTTGGCTGCTGTGATCGACACGCACATCACCGCAATTGGCGGAACGGATAATGTGGAAGCCAGCCGCTGGTTTTATCGCCAGCGTGTGGAGGCGATTATCACGCGCGATACGCGTCCATGGTTCCTCCTGGTCGATACCGGGACGCATCCTGCGTATGAACTTCCGCTCGGGGAATCCGCGCTTTCTGAAGGCGTGCGCTTGCCGGTGGCTCTCGAACAAATCGCAGTAGAACTGCCCCCGCAGCGTACCACCGTGACCGGCCTTCGCAGCCCGACGCTCGGCGGAGAAACCATCCGACCCGATGCAAAGTTGCTTTTCGTCGCCGGCGCCGGATGGACCAAGAAACAACCGGACGGACAGGTTCATGGAAGCGACGCCGCGCGGCTCATTCTCGATTTTCTTAACGCTTCGGGCGCATCGCTGGGAAGCAGCAAATCTCTGGTCGATCAAAAAAGTGAGAACCAGGGGGCAGGCGAGAACCAGCAGGTGCTTCCTTTCCTCACGCACCTGAACCAAATCGGCCAGACTGGCGCCACGCCGCGGCATCGCAAGGGGCTCTCCACATGCTGCTATGGCGAGGAGCCCCATGTAGTGGGCTGGCGCTTCATTTCAGAACGGCGCGCCATCAGCCTCGACCCAAATTGCGGTTGGGCGCGCGGAAAAGCCGACGTCGTTTATGTCGCAGACGCGTTTCAGGTGATAGCCGAACTAAACAGCCTCATGAACTCGGGGCAGGGTTAGACCCCGATGTGCCGCAGTCCAATTGGGTCCGATTCGCTGCCGGCTCTGCTCAAGAACTACCAGGGTCCCTCAGTGCTGTGCGTTCTTCGCGACTTTCCTCTACGGTGAGCGCAATCCGCTTTGATTTCCGGTAGACATTTGCCACTGCCAATGTCCAGAAGGGAACCAGATCGACTCCGGGCACAAGCTTGCCAAGAACCGAGGGCAGGAATTCCCAGTGCCAACCGAGAAGGTAAGCCAGCACGGCGCCAACTCCCAGATCCAGCGCGTCGTTAGCAGGCGATGCGGCACCCTCGATGAATAAGGGAAAAACGATGATTTGGAGTGCATCCGCGATCAATGCCAGGATCAATGCAGCTCGAAAGCGCGACCCCGGAGAAATTGTGATGGCGTTTTGAGTCACATCCACCTGCTTTCCCGCTGAACTTCTGCGCCCGACAAAGACTTCCTGAAAATCGGTGTGTGGCGCAGAGTATGCGACTTACCGCGACTCGGCCGTCCCTTCAATCGTGCTGACACAAGCGTAGTCCTTGTCGGGCACAAAACTCAAAGAGATCGGACCTGTCCATTGGGTTCGATGCCGCGAAAAACTTCGGTGATCGCCTTGCTAAAGTTGTTCTCCAGTTGGTGCGGAGGAAAACGTAACCGCCGAGTGGCTTTTCCTCAACCGGAGTCCCCACGGATTGGTCTTCGTCCGTCGGGTGGAAGTAAAAGCCGCCCTGAAGGAACTCGGGCGACGCCATATGAACTGGAGGACAGATTCTAGGTTGGGGCTTTCTCGGATGAGAGGGTAACCCTCAGCAGCAAGGTGACGACTGGGTTGGCCATTGCTGTTCTACCGTGTGTGAATACCGGGAAAAACAGGGCTCTCAAGGAAATAGAACTGTCAGAATAGCCGGAAGCGTAAGTCCTTTAGTTTCAGTAATGGCGGAGAGGGAGGGATTCGAACCCCCGGTACCCTTGCGAGTACGTCTGATTTCGAGACTGGCTTACCATATATTGTTATCAATCATTTAGCGGATGGGTGGCTACTTTTTGAGCTAGTTGGAATCGCCTTCTTATTGTAATGGCTTATGGGGCCACCTGTGATATCATATTGCAGTGAAAGTCGTGCTCGATACTGCAGCCCTGATCAGCGCTATTCGTTCAAGCACTGGGGCTGCCGCTGAAATTGTCCGGTTGGCGGCGGTAGGAAAGCTGACGTTGCTGATGGATTTGAAACTGGTCTGCGAGTATCGGGATGTGGCTCTGCGTCCGGCGCACATTGCGGCATCCGGGAGAACTTCGGAAGATACGGAGGCCACCATAGAAATGCTGGAAGCTATAGCGACTCCAGTTTTGGTGCGGATCAAGCATCGACCGCTCTCCCAGGACGGAAACGACGACATGGTTCTGGAAGTTGCGATCAATGGTCAAGCCGATGCAGTTGTGACAAACAATATCAAGGATTTCAAGGAAGCGGCTGAACGGTTCGGGATTCAAGTGTTGACCCCGAGAGACTTTTTGATTGCCTTTAGAAAGGGGGAATCTCATCATGCCAGCGAATCAGAGGAAAAGCGTAATCGGTAAATTCCCGCTCCGGCTCATGCCCTCCGTGCGGAGGGGGGCCGAAGATTTTTCGCTTAAAGAGGGTGTCTCTCTGAATCAATTCATCAATGTTGCCGTGGCCGAGAAGATTGTGCATCTCCAGCACGATGAATGGCTGGCAACTCGACCGAAACCGACCGCGGCACGCATTGCACGAGCACTTGCGATCCTGGACCGGCCAACTCAGAATGCCACCGATCCTGGCGATGAGTTACCGGACGGGTATGTGTCCATCCGCGAGACAAATGAGTACAAACAAGCTTTGGGTGGGAAATGAAAGCTTCATCGGTCACCCGGTATTTTTCCGGGTGGCGAAGGGTTTCTTTGCCGAAACCAGGGGGAAACGATGAGCAAATTGTTTGAAGAGATGGCACAAGGAACGTCTGAAGCCCGCGCTTACATGGAAGGCGAGCGCAAGGGTTACAAGGTCACTCTGCCGGAGACCGTGGACGTGCGAGGTCTCCGCAAACGCCTGCGCCTGAGCCAGGGGCGTTTCGCAGACAGGTTTGGCTTGTCGGTGGATGCAGTTCGTCATTGGGAGTCTGGGCGTCGCCAGCCGGAAGCCGCTGCGCGCGCGCTTCTTATCGTCATTGCCGCCGACCCTGAGTTTGTGATGCGTTCCTTGGCTAAAAGTGCATGATAGCCAAGCGAAGACGCAGACATAAAATGCAGACGCCTTGACAACCGCAAACCGTAGCGATACAGTTCATATGTGATCAAGTCGTTCCGCCATTCCGGATTGGAGAAATTCTACCGAACCGGCAGCAAGGCTGGAATTCAGCCGCATCATGCCACGAAGTTGGAAGAGCAATTGACCGTGCTCAACCGCGCAAAGAGCGCCGGCGACATGGCGCAGCCCGCATCGTGGAGATTGCACGCGCTCGAAGGCAAAGAGAAGCACTGGTCAATCTGGGTCAATGGAAACTGGCGCTTGACCTTCACTTTCGACGGCGAGGACGCGATCCTCGTGGACTATCGGGATTACCACTGAGAGGACGAATATGCCCACAGAAATGTACAACCCGGCACATCCTGGCCGCGTGCTGCGCGCCTACCTGGAAGGCATGAATATCACGCATGTGGCAAAGCACATCGGCGTATCGCGCGTAACGCTCTCCAAAGTCCTCAATTGCCGCGGAGGCATCTCGGCTGAAATGTCCATTCGACTCTCTGCCGCGCTGGGGACGCATCCGAGTTTATGGTTTGAAATGCAGAGCGATTACGATTTTGCCCAGGCGAGACGCAAGAAAATCCCGAAAATCTCTCTCTTTAGCAGAGCCGCATAGGGAGTCTGGCCGTCGCCAGCCGGAAGCCGCTGCGCGCGCGCTTCTTATCGTCATTGCCGCCGACCCTGAATTTGTCATGCGTTCCTTGGCCAAAAGTGGGTGAACACGAGTAAAGGGTCACCCGATGATTTGCTCTCTCGTCGGGAAACTGTAGAAAGATGGCTTGCAGCCGACGCCGCCAGAATTCAGAAGGAACTTGAGTTGCGTAGCCTACAGGAGATCAATCGTGACAAGGCGTTGCAAGCGCCCGGTAAAGGGTCTTCAGCCCGACTTTGAAAAGCGTCTTGCATCCGGCCCGCTTCAATCCCGTGCGTTGCGCGCGTGTGTGTGGGGGGTATAATTCATCCGTGTTTCCATTAGCAATGAAACTTGGAGGAAGACGTGGAAGGTCATCGTACGTGTAGTCATGTTGCTCGCGCCGTCCGTGTTGCCCTTCTGTTAGGATTGGTCGCTTTCTCTGGCGTTTTCTCCAACGCTCAAGCCCGTAAACGAATCGCAATCCTCGGCTTCGATGATCGAAACATTCAAACTAGGAATATGGCGCTTGCGATGGGCAATCCCGGCGGCCTGCAACTGGGCCAACGCGTCACTAACGAGTTGATTTCTGCGCTTGTCGGGGCGGGACCATTCGAAGTCGTAGAAAGAGCGAGTCTCGATAGGATTTTAAGCGAGCAGACACAGGGTTACGGCGACCGCTTTAGTCCTGAAGGAGCGGCCAGAATTGGCAAATTGGTGAATGCGGAATTCATAATCATTGGTCAGGTTGATGCATTCTCTGCCAATGTTTCGAGATCTTCAAAATCAGTCCTAATTGCCGTGAAGACGACCGAAACAGGTGTGGTAACCCTGCAAGTCACAGCACGGGTTATTCCTGTCGAAACCGGAACAATCTTGTCTGCTCCTTCCGTTACTTCTGAACAAAAGGCCGTGTTCTCGCAGAATACGTCTCCAACTCCAGGCTTGCCGTTTTCTGGCTTGGGCGGAGCACAGCCAAATCCATACGCTTTTATGACGGATGACACGCCACTTATGAAATTGGTCAATCTAGCCGTTAAGGACTCCGTCAATCAGTTGTCAGCCAAGATTGTAAAGGACGTTACCTCCGTTCGATCTGCCCCGGTTCTTCCGAAGTTTGTCGGCACTGAGGACGGACTGATTGTTGTCAACAAGGGCCAGAAAGCTGGCATCAAGGTGGGCGATAAATTCAGTGTCGTTCGGCCCACAGATACAGGCATGAAAGACCCTGACACAGGACAAGCTATTATCCGCAAGAAGAAGCAATGCGTTCTCACCATCACCGTAGTAGAAGACACCATCTCGTCCGGCAAGTGTGACGGAGATGGAGTCCCACAGGCTGGCGATGAATTTGCACCCGTTCCAAACCAGTAGGATGAATGAGACCAGTCATGCGAAAATTTGCACCACTTCTTATCCTCGCTTTGTTTTGCTCTCTAGCCAGCGCACAGCAAGCGACTGTCTCCGTTGGTTCCGTAACCAAGTATTCCGGAATTGCCACGAATGAACGAGACATTAAGGACCTCAAGGCTCTCAATGAATACTTGAATACCCTTGAGTCCCAATTAGCCAAAGAATTCGTGAATCGCGGCGATGTTGATTACCTCGACAGAATGAACACTGATGCCATCTTTCAAGAGTTGCATCTCTCTGAAAATTCCTCTTTTAGCGCGTCGAGCGGTGCGTTGAAGGGACTTCTTGGCAGGCTTGACTTCCTGGTCGTAATTGATTCCGCAGAGTCAACCACGGCTAGAGTTCGGCTCATCGACGTCGAATCGGGAGCAGTAAAAGCGATTGAAACCTGCAAACGCAAGTCTTCTTTCTTGGGCTTGACACAAGAAGGCGTTCCAGATTGCGTCGTACCATTTGTTACCCGCGCGAGAGATGTAGCTCGTGTGAAAATGGCTGCAAAGACCGAACGATTGCGACAGAAGGCAGCACAAGATCAAATAGCAAAGCAGAAATCTGCCGCCGAGCAGAAGACTCTTCTTAGGGAGCAGCAAAAGGCGCGGGCACAGGCAGAATCTCAAGCGAAGGAACAAGCAAAAGCCCAGGCACAAGCGCAGGCTGAACAAACTGCACTAGACAATCAGATTTCAGCTCTTAGACCTGATTTTGATGATGCGGTCGCGCGGCTCTCTTCCACAAATGATTTCTGGAACAACCTCAGCAGGCAACTTGCATCCTCTGGGCAATCATTACGCTCGAATGTTCGAACTGCGCTGAATAGTGCAAATTCTGATGGCAATCGCTGCCAAGAATTCCTGTCGCAAAGTAAGGTCGATGAACTGAAAACATGCCTTTCAAAGCTGAATAGCGATTTGGACAAGCTGGACAAGCTCAAGTAGGGAGTGATCCTGGTAGTTCACCTAACCGGCTTTAACCGGTTTGGCCTTTTCGGTGTCACTTTCCTGGTCAGTTGGATTTGTATTTCGGTGCCTTTCTGTGCCCCTACGTGCATGTTTTCCACAAAAAGCAAGCTTCATACCAAAAAGAACAGGGCCCATGATAGGCCCCTACTTGTTTATTCTAATGATCTTATGGCGGAGAGGGAGGGATTCGAACCCCCGGTACCCTTGCGAGTACGTCTGATTTCGAGTCTGATATAGTTTTTGAAAATCGTCAATGTTCATGAACCTTTTGCGAGTCTTACTTCCGCTGGTGTCCGTTTGGTGTCCGCTTGAATGGAGGCAGGATAAAAACTCATGGCTGCGCTGATAGCCTTGGCGTTGACCTCCGGCTGTAGATGGGCATAACGCATCACCATTCCGGCACCAGAATGGCCGAGGTATTTGGCGACGGCGGCCAGCGGAACGCCGGACATTACCCACCGACTTGCTGCCGTGTGCCGAACGTCGTGAAAGGTGAAGTCCTTCACGCCAGATGCTTCGAGCGCACGCAGGAACCAGTACCTCATTTCGTAGAGCGGCTCACCATTGCGGTTGGTGCAGAGGGGAGCATCTTTCTCTTTGTCCGCTGCCAGCGCCTTGTAGGCGGCGACAGCCATGGGCGTCATCGGTACAAACCTGACCTTGGGCTTGCGGGAATCCTTGGTCTGGTGGATTTTGATCATGCCGGTCTGCGAGTTGTAGTCCCCAATCTGGCCCCGAAGAACTTCCGATGTGCGGGCTCCGGTGTGGAGGGCGAGAATGAAGACGTTTAAATAATTCGGATACCGTTCACGAAGCTCCTTTGAGATTGCGGCTTCCTCCTCCTGTGATAAGAAGCGCACCCTGGAATTGTCTTCCTGGCGACGGGTGATCCTGCCCCAAGGTTTGAGCGTCAGCTTCTTGGTCCCGTCCGGGCCGGCCACGGAATAGATCAGTGAGAATGCGGCGACATACCTGTTGCGGGTTGTGTCGGACCACTCATGCTCCTCGGCCTGCTCATCGAGCCAGTCCAGAACTTCTTGCCTGGTGATTGACTCGGCTTCACGCTTGCCGAATGTTGGCAGCATACGGTTGAACTTCATAGCCGTGTCGTATGCGTGGGCCGCAGTCCGTTCCGACTTGAGGTGCTTGTTGGCATCATCGACGAGTTCGGCGAAGGTGACTTTTTGTGGTCGCGGCTCTGATGAATTTGGCAATGTGCCCGCTTTTGCCTGAACGTGACGGAGTCCCAGTCGATCCTTGGCTGCGGACAGAGTGCCGACCTTCTCCCGGCGTTTCTTTCCTTCCGCGGTGTAACGAATCCAGTAGATCCCGCTCCCTGGGACTTTCTCGGAGATTCCAATCGGCAGCTTGATTATCTTGGTAGCCATGGCCCACCCTCAATTCGTTTGTGATTCTCAGACTGCTTTCTTCATAGAGTCAAGCGATTCAGCCGGCTCTCGCTACCACGTCTACAAAAGTGCGGAATCGAGCCTCGATCTCCACCGCAGATGTTGCCGGATAGCCAAGCTCTTTCGCCAAGACTTCAAGCTCGGGCTGCCACTCTGCCGGGATTCGGATGAGCGGAGGAAAGTCGTGCGTAGCCCGCTTCGTAAACACTTGTTCGGCTGCCGCGCGTACAGCCCGCACGTCCAGCTTGCCCAACAGGTCAATCAGCAAGATGTCCAGCACATCGCGGGCGCGCCCTTGCGAAAATGGCCCGGTACAAGCGTGCAACTTCTGGGCAACCTGTTCACTCAGATTCAGGCAACGAACCGGAGACGGTGTCTTCAACCCCATTGCGGAAAGTCCTCGAATTTTAGGCTCCACGAGGTCTACGACACCTGTTCCCGCTGCACCTAAATCTACATCAATCGTTTGCCACGCGCGGGTTCGATACTGGATGGCGAGTTCCAGGCGAACTGCATCAACTTTCTCCATGTTCAATGGCTTGCCTTTCAACCGAAAGCTGAAGTCATCGAATCCGAGCGCGAGCGCGTCTTGAAAGAGTGCCAGCCGCGCTGCGCGTTCGCCTGAGACACCGATGTCGATGTCCTTCGTCGCGCGAGCGCCCTCGGCAAAGCGCAGCTCCATCGCAGCGCCACCCTTCAGGTAGTAGTTGTCCAGGATGCCTTCGCTCACCGCTCGTTCCAATACCCCGCAGAGCGCCAGAAAGGAAACCCACCGACGGAGACGCTCCTGCGCCAGTCCCTGCTCTTTGGCGACTCGCGCCAACGTCTTTTCCAGGCGTTCAGCTGGCTGAGGATTCATTCGACTTCACCCTGCCTCCGTTTGTGACAAGTGAGAGACCATGTGTCGAGCGGCTGACGCGCTTCCGAAGGCCGCTCGCCTGAGCCGCGTTGATCAGTCCTTCTCGAAGCGCATCGGTGATGGCCTTCTTGGCAATATCCGCTCGATGCGTTGTCGAAAGAACATCCATGACCGAGCGTTCTACCGAGGTGACCGGCATTCCCTCATGCTGGCGGATCTCCTGCGGTGTGAGGTGGGCCCGATGAATCACGATCCATTCCGGGTGCTCCCGTCGGAGCCGCGCCGACATTGGAACAGTGAGGTGAACACGCGCTGGGTTCACGTCCGAGATGCCGTGGAGTAGCAGGGCCGTTTCATGAGACAGGGCGACGCGCTCCGGTCCATGACTTGCCTGTGCCCACAGGACAGCTTCGCGGTATTGAGCAAACCGGTCTGCCGGAAAGTGCGCGATCCGGTAGACCCCTCTGCTCATTCGCTCCAACCGACCCCGCTGCGCGAGCCGAACCAGTACAGAATCTTGAATCCCCTGGGCACGAGCGTCTTTGGACGTGAGCAGGCCATCATGCTCTTCGGCAAGTGCATACAGCTCGTCCATGCGAGTGCGTGGCATGAATAGAGTATGCATCTGCAATGCCACAATGTCAATATCATTCCAATATGGAACCATAGTGACACTTGACGCATCCATTGATCGAGGAGACTTTCCGGATTCATTCTGGCGGGATAGAGTATCCAAACGACCGAACGCAACCTTGGCTCTGAGCAGGAGATTGCCGTCGTCGTCAACGACAACCTGGGACTGTGAATATGGCCCGGACTATTGACCCATGCAAGCCCTTGTAAACGCGGGGCGGCGGTCGTGGGTCAAAACTTACCCTTTGTGCCCCAACGCCCGCATGGATGAGCGGAGCCACCGTGTGCTGCGCCTAAACCTCGATTTGTCCAATGCTTATTCTTCAGCCTCTTCTGGGTCAGGAACATAAACCCTCTTGAGTGGAAGAATTCCCTTGTAGCGACTGTCGAATTTTTCGTAATGCTGAAAGATAAGCTTCACAAGCTCGTCGCCATTGATTAAACGGAGATCGGATTTGCCCCGCGCAAAGTTTTCGGCTGGGGGCGTGAACTCGCCAAGCGTGACAAAAAGACCCTTCTCCCCAGAATTAAGCTTGCCATATAGCGCACTCACATCCTTGTCGTTGTTCTTCCCTTCCGTGCTTTTGACCTGCACCTTGATGATAGGCGGCTCAATACAGAGTTCGTCTTTGTGGGCGGTTATATCGACCCCACCATCAGCCCCCTTGCCGCGTTTAGGCTGCTGAGTCTTGTACCCCATCGCCTGTAGAAGGTGGGCGACAAAATCCTCGAAGGAGCCGCCTTTCAATTCCTCCGCGAGCTTTTTCAGAACGTAAACGCTTGTTTGATCTTCAATGGCGCTCGCAAGGATAACGGTTTCATCTTGTGCCAAAGGAACCGATACATCTTTGCCCTCGATGGCCGCCCAAAACTCACCGACGTATGTTTTGACCGCAAAGAAGCTCATGGCTGCCCCTATCTCATGCAAAGCTCCTTGCGAAAAATGGGTACGCGGCAAATCTTTGAGCCATTTCACCTTTCGGTGGTTAGGGTAGGAAATTTCTTGCTTCGGGCTGTTTTCGTAATCGCCTTCAATCCGACCGATATGAATATGTTTGTCGCTCTTGGAAGGGTAGACGACAATATCGCCACTCTTGGCTTCATGCACAAACCGATAAAGTTGTCCGGCGCTGACGGGTACGGCTCCCTGCTTCATGTCCGGATATGCCTCAGCCACGCGGTTTTTGAAACCCTCACGATTGGCAGGAAGTTTACCTAAATCGCCCACGAGGTGCCAACCTAGAGCGACACACCCCCCTTGCAAAAAAAGCGTATCAGCGTCCCCAGTGCGTCCGCCGTGTATCCCCCACATTTGATGATCGTTGGCCATGGCTATCCTCGTATGCTCTGCAATTCTGAACGCCTTCCCCCGTCGCTGGCAAGTGTGCAGCCCTGCGGCACGAGACGAAGCCGTGGCAAGGTCACCCGCCGCAAAATCAGGCCGCGCCCGCGTCGGCCTGCCCGTCTGCTTTCCTGAGCTCTTCGGTTTTAGTGTGCGCCTAGTCGGCCAAGCGTGAATGAGGGCCGCGCAGAATTCATGGATGTAAAAAACTCCAGAGTAGCTGAGTAGGGTTTCCACCCTGGAACAGCCATACAACTACCAGGAAAATAACGAGAAGCCACCGTAGCAGACTTGGGCCAATTACGACCTGGCAGGTATCCCCGTCTGGTTTCCGGCGTTTGATAAAGAGACACTGGAATTTTGTATTTTGAGTACAGATCAACGACTCGGGGATTGGGTCTGGAGTGGTGGCTTTTATAGCTTGTAAAGCAGCTTGAACGTAGGGATGGACACGCATAGGGGGCTCTCCTTGTCGGATTGGCCCCCCTTTAGCGGGAACCGCGACTTGGAAGCCCACGGAGGCTAACCCTTGCGGGTCACTCTGCTCCTCCGTTCGGCAGGATATGCGGCAACTTCGTGGAGCGATTCTCTATTGCTTGCCGGGGTCTGATCCGGCTAGGAAATCTTTCGCACGCCGCGCGTCCCTTCCAGTAACTCCTGACCTCGGGCCTTGCAAACTCCTACGCTGCAACTGTAGGCTCCTTCAGGCTTACAATCAGGCTCTCTTAGACAACTTTATTATACGCCGCCCAGTCGCCCTGCGGCTAAAGGCCGGGGACCAGTGAAGCTGGAGTTTCATTTGAAATCTCGTTCACCAGTGATCTTCCACTCCCCGGCTACTCTTTTAAGGGACAACTCGGAGGGAGTAAAGCGTTCCACAGCCCCCTTGGAATCTTTTGTTACGACTTCTTTGACAACCCGGAGTTGTATGTACGTCGGGGTTTGGTTATAGATGGCAGTATCTTTGATTTTGAACATGATCACCCGGCTGTCGTGGTCCTTAAGCCAGGCCTCCATATAGTCGTGCACGAACGCGTTGGTAACATTCTGGCGAAGAAAATAACGGTCTACCTGGTCTGCGTAACAGTTAGCAATAAGGGTCGGATCGTTTGATTCGTGAGCCTTGGCCCAATTGTCAAGGGCGCGGGCGACCTCAGTATAAACATTGCCCGAAGCCGCCTCCGCAGTCAGAGTCGGGGAAGCGCTGGAAGCGCCTGGGTTGATGTTTTCACTCGGCTGCGCACTGGCAGCCGGACGATCGGACGGGGCGGTTTCTGGTAACGATTGAGGCTGTGCGGGCACCGTCGGTGCGGGCAGTGGCGGCGAAGGCTCCAAGATACAATCCTCTAAAGAGATAGAGACTTCGGTTGGCGAAGAACCACTTGAGGATCTGAAGGTGCATAGAATCGAGACCTCTTTGTCTACAACTAGCCGCCCAGCAAGTGACTCAATGTTTGGCTGTCCGAATGTGGGCTGCAGCGAGTCTCCTGTTTTAGACCACGCATGGATCCCAGGCAAAAGCATGGTCTCTTCCAAGGACTGGGGATAAGGGCCGCCCATGGTGATAAATGAGCCAGCTCCTCCTTGCTCATCGGTGATGCCTGTCCCCCTGCTTTCCGAAACTCGGCGAGAGGTTTCAATCGAAGGGATGAACACCCCGGTCACAATTCCCGTGACCTGTATCCTCTTGCCTGTATATCGGGCCTCTGCGGTTTCCGTTTTGTCGTTTAGATATGTTGAAAGGCTCTCGTTCTTAATTCTCAATTCTTTATCCGCTTCACTTCGCTGGAATTCAGCGAGGAGGTTTTCGGCGCTAATACGGATCACCGATTCAGCATCCCCAGAGGCAGGCGAACTGGATTGTTGATAGTCGTTGGAGGATTGCGAGAGGTCTGTTGTTGGTCCGTCGTTCTGCTGAGCATGTCGGTTTCTGTTGATATTCAGGCTCGCAATAGCAAACAACACAAGGCAACCGATCAAGATGGAGGCTAAGACGTGCCCAGATGGCCGCTGAAGGCCTCGAACAGTGTTCGGTCTCGCATGATACTCCTGGCTCCGTCCTCCGTCTGGCGGAGGCTGCTTTGCTGAGGATTTGTTCTGTTGGCTCGACTCTTGGGACTGTGCGGGTTGGCTAGCAGCTTTTGGCCGGTAAGGTTGACCGTTCTTCGACGACGGAGAAGTAAGAAATTCGTATGCAGAGTTGATGGACTTCAACTTTTCTTGAGCTACATTTTTCGACTTCTCGTCGCCAGGGAAACGATCTGGGTGCCAAGCCTTCACATACAAACGGTGAGCGGATTTAACTTCCGCGTCCGTCGCACCTGCTTTTAGACCAAGTTCATGGAGTGCATCGCACCTTCGGCACGTTGTGCCGTTGTCGTTGGCCGGATTCCCGCACACGCAAGTATTCATTGGACCCATGTGTCTTTGCCACTTTGTCCAAACCTGGAATCGGTCAATTATAGAAGATGCATCCATAGAAAATGGGCAAAGTGGCTCGTTATGTGGTCGAGTAGCCCAGAGGAATCCACCTCTGGGCTCTCACGCAACGGTACGTGAGTCTCTCGATTCATACCGTTAAGGCAGGGGTTCCAAGCCCCAACTTTTTGACTAGAGGCCCAAGCCAATATTCAAGCTCTGCTCCTGCTCCGGCGCGATCTCCCGCTGCGGCGTGACTGTCTGCTCCTGCTTCTGTTCTGGCTTCATCTCCGGCGCATGGGCGCTGCTGTGCGATACATCATGCCCCAGCGCCGCGCC